>Ga0302289_1000142_pt1 | contig 40982 bp, 28 predicted proteins | sample III_Fen_N1_2_FD_194552 | JGI IMG/M metagenome (GOLD analysis project Ga0302289, IMG submission 194552) | Peat permafrost microbial communities from Stordalen Mire near Abisko, Sweden - III_Fen_N1_2 | ecosystem: Environmental > Terrestrial > Soil > Wetlands > Permafrost | place: Sweden: Abisko... | reverse complement strand
AATGTAGGACTACAATACATGTTGGACACCAAAGAAAAAAGGATGAAGGATAAGGCGAAAACGGGTATAGTTGAGTTGCAAGACACCAACCAAACCGAAAGGAGCCTTACCCTTCATGAACAGCATAACACAGGATATGAAGTATCGGCAATCCCTCATGACGTATGCTAAGAACCATGGTGTGAGCCAAGCGAGCCGGAAGTACAATAAAAGCCGTTCCTACATCTACTTCTGGGTAGCCCGTTACGATGGCGGCATCGAATCCCTTAAGCCAAAGTCCAAGCGTCCAAAACGCCATCCCAACCAACATACAGAAGAGGAAATCAAATTCATCACCGACATGCGGCGACGCAATCCTGACCTTGGCATGATCGAACTTTGGCACCGAATGCGTCAGCGCGGATATAGCCGCTGTCCTGAAAGCCTATACCGCAACATGCGTAAACTGAACATGTTTCCCAAGGAGAAGCCCAAGAAGAAATATACGGCCAAGCCATACGAGCAAATGACGCATGCAGGCGAACGTGTTCAAGTGGACGTTAAGGTTGTGCCCAGGAGGTGCATTACCAATCCAGAGCTGAAGCTGTTCCAATACACGGCAATCGATGAGTTTTCAAGGCTGCGATTCTTAAGCGCGTACCCTGAACAGAGCACCTATTCGTCTGCCGATTTTGCAAAGCGCGCCATCCTTTGGTATAAGCGGCGAGGGATACACATCGGGTGTATTCAAACGGACAATGGCTTTGAGTTTACCAACCGCTTCTCAAACAGTAAACGCGATATACCAACCCTGTTTGAAGCGACTTTGGCTACCGAAGGAATACGCCATAAGCTCATCCGCCCCTATACGCCGCGGCACAACGGCAAGGTGGAACGCAGCCATCGCGAAGACCAGAAGCGTTTCTACGATTCCCACGCCTTCTACTCGCTGGACGATTTTGGTGGGCAGCTCGCTGCCCACCAAAATCGAAGCAACAATCTTCCCATGCGACCCCTCGGCTGGCTTTCGCCTCGTGAGTTCCTTCGCAACCACACTGTCCAACATGTTTGACAAACCTACATGGCAGGTTGTTTGACGATTTTTGAACAATTTGAAAATCGCCCTTTTATTTGGGTAGTCCGGAATTGATGCCATACTGCCGGGGTTCACAAAATACCGAACATATCGATATGTTCTTCGAAATTTATACGGAATTCTTATTTTGCCTTTCCTTTGTTTCTCAATACCTTACCGCAGCAAAGCCTTTTGATGCAAATGCTGTACGCTTCTCGCATGTGTTATCCTCCCCGCCAGACCTTCCCGAATTTTCGTTTGACATCCGCATCCCGCAGGCATATACTACCCATGACAGAAGAATACAGGTTCTATTTCGGTTGACGGTCAGGGGAGAGAGCGGAACGCTGAAAGGCATTTCCGCCGCCGAAGGTGCAAGCTCGCACAAGCTCTCAGGCAAAAGGACCCGGACCCGACGAATCTCTGGAAAGCAGCAATGCACCGAAGAGGCAATCCGCAAGGCATTTTCGCCTATGCGGTGAAACTTTCAGGTAAACGGACAGAGGCGCGCAGAAAGCGGCGAATTCTCGCCACCTTTCTTCAGCGCCTGTTTTTTTGCGCCGTGATGTCCACCGTAAACCCGAACGATCCTGCTTCAGGTAGCGCCATTGTCATGGGCGAAACCGCGAAATCCAGACGGTTATAGAGAATACCGAACGGTTTCGATCCTTTCGTGTACCGGCAACAGCGCTTCTGACGGATCATGTTTCAGGGCTTGAAAGTGGCATTCAATCTGAAAGGAGTGGGAACATCCATGAGTGAAACCGAGACCCTGCTGAAAACGCCGCTTTATGAAAAGCACGTGTCAAACGGGGGCAAAATTGTCCCATTTGCAGGGTATCTGCTGCCTGTGCAGTATGAAGCCGGAGTGATGAAAGAGCATTGCGCCGTGCGTGAAGGTGTTGGCCTGTTTGACGTAAGCCACATGGGAGAGGTCACCTTCAAGGGTCCGGACGCGCTAGCCAACATCCAGCACCTGCTGTGCAATCAATACAGCACTTTACAGGATGGGCGCGTGCGCTACAGCCCCATGCTCAACCCACAGGGCGGCGTGATCGATGATGTGCTTGTATACCGATATTCTCAGGATGACTATCTGATGGTGGTGAATGCCGCCAACCGTCATAAGGATGTAACGCATATCCTTGCCGAAAAGTTTGGCAATGTGGAGATCGTCGACATCTCCGATATCGTTGGACAACTCGCTTTGCAAGGGCCAAAAGCCGAAGCGCTCATGAAAACCCTCGTACCGGAGGAAATGATACCTCAAAAGTATTACAGCTTTACCCCCGATGTGGCTGTGGGCGGCGTTAATGTGCTGCTCAGTCGCACCGGATACACCGGCGAGGATGGTTTTGAGCTATACTTCAAACCGGAAGAAGCAGAGAAACTCTTCGATATTCTGCTTGCTGCAGGGAAGCTGTTTGGCTTGCAACTGTGTGGGCTGGGTTGCCGCGATACCCTCCGCATGGAGGCTGCGATGCCCCTGTACGGTCATGAGATGGACGATACCGTCTCTCCTTTGGAAACAGGACTCGGCAACTATGTCAAACTGGATAAGCCGGAGTTTATCGGCCAAAAGGCTTTGCTCGCCGCAGGAGCGCCCAAGCGCGCGCGCATCGGGCTGAAAATGATCGGGCGAGGCATCGCACGTGAGCATTTCCCTGTATATGCAGGTGACAAGCTTGTGGGGCACACCACTAGCGGCACACACTGCCCGACCGTTGGCCCCGTAGCCATGGCATTGGTTGAAGCGCCATACACTTCGATTGGCGATAAACTATCTGTGGAAATTCGCGGTAACCGTGTTGAAGCTCAAATCGTCCCGCTGCCCTTCTACGCCCGTAAGAAATAGGTAAACGGCCTTGTTGTTTAATGAAATAAAACATCTACTAATTAAGGAGGCAATCTTTATGAAAATCAAAACCGACCGTCTGTACTCCAAAAGCCACGAATGGGTGCTTTTTGAAAATGATACTGTCGCTACCATCGGTCTCACCGACTTTGCCCAAAGTGAGTTGGGTGACCTTGTGTTTGTGAATCTGCCACAGGTTGGCGATGCTGTGACCGCCGGAGAAACCTTCGCAGATGTAGAGAGCGTTAAAGCGGTGAGCGATGTGTACTGCCCTGTGACCGGCACGGTTGTCGCCATCAACGAAGCGCTGCTGGATTCCCCCCAGAAGATTAATGAAGATGCGTTTGACGCTTGGCTCATCAAAGTGGAAAAAATCACCGACAAAGGTGAACTGATGGATGCCGCCGCCTATCAGGCAATCACTGCAGAATAAGCACCTTCTGAGGAGTTATCCAGTCTAGGGTGTTTAGCCCTTTCTTGGCTCCCACATTTGGAGCCTGAAAATTGAAGAACAAGAGGGTAAGCTAATGAGCCAATATGTACCGCATACCCCGGCTGAAACGCAGGCGATGCTCGCGGAACTCGGCCTAGTCGGCATAGGGGAGCTGTTTGCTGATGTGCCAAACAGCGTGAAACTGACCGCCCCGGTGCCGCTCCCTAATGGCCTCAGTACGTTGGAGACCATGCAGGCCATGGAAGAATTGGCCAATCAGAACATCCGCTACCATCTCACGCTGCGCGGCGCGGGCAGTTATGATCACTTTATTCCGCCGCTGGTGAAACAAATCACTGGGAAAGAGGAGTTTGTTACTGCCTACACCCCCTATCAGGCCGAGCTTTCGCAGGGTATTTTACAGAGCATTTTCGAATACCAGACGATGATCTGCGAACTTACCGGCATGGATGTAAGCAACGCGGGCGTGTATGATGGGGCAACCGCTGCTGCCGAGAGCGCGGTGATGTGCCGTGAACGCAAACGCACCGTCACGCTGGTGTCTGCTTGCGCCCACCCCGATACCCTAGCGGTGATGCGCACCTATTGCTACGGTACAGGCGATGAACTGCGCATGATTCCCGAAAAGGACGGTCACACCGATCTTGCTGCTTTGCGGGCGATGCTGGGCGATGATGTCGCAAGCGTCTACATTCAACAGCCAAACTTCTACGGCATTTTGGAGGATGTATCGGCGTTGTTTGCCACCGCGAAAGCGGGCGGCGCAAAGTGCATTCTCGGGGCGAACCCAATGACTCTCTCGGTTTTGCCCAGCGGTTCGGAAGTCGGTGCGGATATCGTCTGCGGCGATGTCCAACCCTTTGGCTTACCCATGGCGTTTGGCGGCCCCTCGGCGGGTTATATGGCTGCGACAACCGCGATGCAGCGAAAACTGCCCGGTCGCATTGTGGGTCAAACGACCGACGCGCAGGGTCGCCGTGCATTTGTGCTCACACTTCAGGCGCGGGAGCAGCACATCCGCCGCGAAAAGGCTTCCAGCAATATTTGCAGCAATCAGGCACACTGTGCGCTCACCGCGTCGGTCTATGCGACGTATCTGGGGCAAAAGGGCATCGAGGCTGTCGCAAACAGCTGTATGGCCAAAGCGCATGCCTTTGCGGGCATGCTCACCGCCATCCCCGGGATAACACTGCGTCATACCGGCGAATTCTTTCATGAGTTTGTCACCAACTTGCCAATAGCACCAGAAAAAGTGGAAGCTGCGTTGGAAGCCGAAGGCATCTTAAGCGGTTTGCCAGTTGACGGCGGCATGCTTTGGTGCGTAACGGAAAAGGCCGGCAAGGCGCAGCTTTTGGGGGTGGCCGAACTGGTGAAGGAGGCATGCGCAAAATGAGTGATACTGTTTTGCTTTCCTATGAAAAAAGCGTGCAGGGGCGTGGCAGTGAAATCATCCCTGCACTGGACGTACCCGCCTACCATCTGCCGGAAAAGTTTGTCCGTAGAGCAGCGCCTGCACTTCCTCAGCTTGCCGAGATTGATGTGGATCGTCATTATACGGAGCTTGCTCACCGCGCCTATGGCGTCAACTGCGGGTTCTATCCACTCGGAAGCTGTACCATGAAATATAACCCCGCCGTCAATGAAGCCGCGGCAGCACTTCCCGGTTTTACGGGCGCTCATCCTCTCGCTCCCACGCATGCCGTACAAGGATGTCGTGCTGTGATGGACGAACTAGCACGCGACCTGTGTGATATTGCGGGTATGGATGCGTTCACACTGCAACCCGCAGCCGGTGCGCATGGCGAGCTTATGGGCATGTTGTGTGTGAAGGCTTATCACGAAAGCCGCGGCGATGAAAAACGGGTAAAGATGCTCGTGCCCGACAGCGCCCACGGGACCAATCCCGCCAGTGCCGCCATGGCCGGCTTCACCGTGGTTAATGTACCGAGCCGCACCGATGGCTGTGTGGATCTGGATGCACTCAGCACACTGCTGGGCGATGATATCGCAGGCATGATGATGACGAATCCGAATACATTGGGCTTGTTTGAGAAGGATATTCTCAAAATCAGTCGAATGGTACATGCATCAGGGGGACTGATGTATTACGACGGCGCGAACCTCAATGCCATTTTAGGCGTTGCTCGCCCCGGCGATATGGGCTTTGACGTAACACATCTCAACCTCCACAAAACCTTCTCCACTCCGCACGGTGGCGGTGGCCCCGGCAGCGGGCCAGTAGGGGTCAAGGCACTACTTGTACCCTTTCTGCCTAAAGTCGCAAGCCTCGGGCAGGAGAGCAAGCTCCAAATGAAAGCCTTCAACGGCAATTTCGCCGTTATGGTGCGTGCACTCACCTATCTGAAAGCGTTGGGTGGCAACAACCTGCGCTCCGTTGCAGAGCATGCGGTTCTCAATGCAAACTACCTTATGAAAAGGCTGAAGGCTGTCGGTTATACCCCTGCCAAGGATGTGCCCTGCATGCATGAGTTTGTACTCTCGCTGGAGGCGTTGAAAGAAGAGTATGGCGTCAGCGCGTTGGACATCGCCAAATCACTCATCGACCACGGCATGCATCCCCCAACAATGTATTTCCCGATGATCGTACACGAAGCGCTTATGTTTGAGCCCACTGAAACCGAAACGCGAGAAACGCTGGATCATGCGGCAGAGGTGATGGCAACGCTGCTTTTGGAAGCACACCAGAACCCGGAGGCAATGCATAGTGCGCCTCACAACGCGGTCATTGGCAGACCCGACGAAGTAAAGGCCGCGCGAAACCCCATATTGCGCTGGAAACCTGAACAATAACTCTGCGTCGAATGGAGCAGATGCGCACTGCCGTTTTCGACGAATATCCTGCGGTACCGGATTGTCGCCTACGCCTGCCTCTTCCAGTATTTTGCTGTGAGGAGGCAGGCGTCCCCTGATGAGGGGATGTGGTTACAATTCGTGCCAGATCTATCGGCGGTGAAAACGGATGATTAAACGTACGGCTTGCCTGATTGCCCGTGGTACGGATCCCTATCGCAACCTTGCCATTGAGAAACACCTCATGGACACGCTGCCGGAAGAGACAGCGATTTTATACCTGTGGCAAAACAGCCACACCATCGTGGTAGGGCGTAACCAGAACCCGTGGTATGAATGCCGTGTGGAGGAATTTCTGGAGTCAGGCGGCAAAATCGCGCGGCGTTTAAGCGGTGGTGGCGCAGTGTACCACGATATGGGCAATTTGAACTTTACGTTCATCCTGCCCAAAACGGATTTCGATGTGCCCCGTCAGCTATCTGTGATTCGCATGGCGATAGCCGCGTTTGACCTGGAGGCGTTCCAGAGCGGACGCAACGATCTGTTGATCGGCGACCGCAAATTTAGTGGCAACGCCTTCTATAAGGCAGGTCACAGCGCATACCATCATGGCACGCTGCTGGTGGATTGCGATATGAAACTGCTCAGCGGCTATCTGATCCCCAACGAAAAGAAGCTGCAATACCACGGTGTGCAAAGTGTTCAGTCCCGTGTTGTCAATCTGAAAACACTGGTGCCGGAGATGACGATCGACGATCTACAGCGTGAGCTGTTCCGCGCCTTTAGCGCCGTATACAAACAGAAACCTGCCGTGCTGGATGAGATGATGCTCGACCAGCATACGCTGGATAAGATAGCCAAGCAGTTTAGCGACCCTGAGTGGATTTATCCCAAATCGCTGCCTTATACCTTTACCGTTTCCGAACGTTTCCCCTGGGGAGGCGTGACGGTGAAGCTGCTGGTGGAAAACGGCGTGATTCGCAACGCAAAGCTTTTTACCGATGCCATGGAGGCGGGGCTGTTTACGTTGCTGGAACAAGCTCTCACCGGCAGCCCGTATCTGATTTCCGCGATCAATGGGCGGCTGAAGCAGAAGCTGGAATTGCTGCGTGACCATCAACTATTGCAGATGGCGGGAGATGTAGGCGTTCTTATCTGTGGGCGTATCCGGGAACTGGATCGAAATGCCTTGCAGGAGGCGGCCTCCGCATCGGGAATCAGCAATGATGATTCAAAAACAGACCATACCTGAAACCGTTCGTGCTCGGATGCTTTTCCTAGTTGCAGTTGTCCTCCCATGATTTTTATGATTCGTTTCTTCTTATTTATTAGGAGAGATTTCGATTTGTAAAACAATATATTTCAATGTTCTGAAAGGAGCCTGCCATGTTTGATTTGTTAATTATCGGCGGCGGCCCCGGTGGTTATGGCGCCGCGGAATATGCCGCTCACCACGGATATAGCGTCGCTCTGGTGGAACGGGATCGCCTTGGCGGTACCTGCCTGAACCGGGGCTGCGTGCCCACCAAAGCCTACCTGCATACAGCGGAGGTCGTGAGTGAAGCGGCGTTCTATACCCCCGAAACACTTGCGCACTTTGACCGAAGCGTTATGTTTGCCCGTAAAAATGAAACCGTGGAAACACTTGTCAAAGGCATCGGAATGCTGATGAAGGTGGGGAAGGTCGCCGTGTACGAAGGTGTTGGCACATTGCTATCGACGGTTGCGCCCTTTTCTGTGCGCGTGACCCGCATGGATGGCATAGCGGAAACACTGGAAGCTCAGCGTGTGATCATCGCCACCGGCAGTGCGCCTTCACGGCTACCTGTGCCGGGTTGCGAGAATCCATCGGTATGGACGAGTGACGATCTGCTCGCCGAAGCGGGGACAACGCCTTTCCAAAGTCTGCTGATTGTCGGCGGCGGCGTTATTGGCGTTGAAATGGCCAACATCTATGCCCGACTCGGGGTGGCGGTAACCATTCTCGAAGCGGAGAAGCGTTGCCTGCCGATGCTGGATATGGAGTTGGGGCGAAGTGCCGAGGCAATGCTGAAAGGGCTTAGTGTCAATGTGTTAACTGATGCGCGCCTGCAGAGCATCAAACAAACCGAAAACGCTTTTACAGCAAACTATGATAAAAACGGAACAACTGGCGCAATCACCTGTGAACGCGCGTTGCTGGCTACCGGTCGTCGACCGGTAACCGACGGATTGCTGGATAATGCGATAACCCTTACCATGAACCGCCATTTTATTGCGGTAGATGACAATTTTCGGACCAATCTGGCAGGCGTATATGCCATTGGCGATGTAAATGGTGTGTTTCAGCTTGCACACGCAGCACACGCGCAGGGAGTAGCCGCAGTAAGCGATATGCTGGGCATCCCTTCCCCGATCAACCCCAATCTGGTACCAAGCTGTGTGTATACCGCTCCGGAGATCGCTTCCGTAGGGCTCACAGCCGATGAGGCTAAGGTGTTGGGTCGCGAAGTGATCATCGGTAAAGCGCTTACCACGCAAAACGCGCGTACGCTGATCGAAGGGCTCGGAAGAGGATTCATCAAGCTGATATTTGACAAGGCAACCCGCAAACTGATTGGCGCACAGCTCTTCTGCGGCCGAGCTACCGATTTGGTGGGGGAGCTCACCGTTGCAATTGAAAATGGTCTGACCGCTGCCAACCTGTTGCGTCCATTGCGTGCGCATCCCACTTTTGAGGAGTCCATTACCGATGCGGTGCTAGCAGCCAAATTCGATTGACCTCATGGGGTGATTCAATCAAAGCATCGTCAACGGTTTATACCCTGTACGCGCGCTCCTTGCTCCAATAGGGCAAGGAGCGCGTTTGTTTGCTTGCATCCTTGTTTCTGACGGGTATACTCTCTGACGATTTAATTCGCTGACGTTTTACTATATTAATTCAGTGAGTAGAGAAAATTTTGCAACTTTTTTTCAGCGATATGCATTTTGATACTTCATAACCTGCCATGTTTACCAGCTTCTGCATGTGTAAAACGGTAGCAATGCCTTGTTTTCCGACACACTCGGGGCAGTGTTGATGCGAAGGCGTCGCACTGTGGCCGCTATCGGCATGAGAATTGACATTTGTTATGTGCATGGCTATAATGAAACGTATTATTTCTTGGGAAAGCCTAGGGTTTCCATAATGGGAGGATTGCTATGAACTCGAAATTCCTGGTGTACATGCTCAAACGTTTGGGCATGGCGTTATTAACGATTTTTTTGGTGATTGCGATCACCTTTTTCGTTATGCACGCCATTCCCGCCAGCCCTTTCAGCAGTGAAAAGGCAAAAAGCGACGCGGTAATTAAGGCACTGGAAATCAAGTATGGCTTTGACAAGCCGCTTGGTGTGCAATTTATGAATTATCTGTGGGGCGTCCTTCATTTCGATTTCGGTCTGTCCACCGCATGGGTTGGTTTCACGGTCAGCGGTTTGATTGTCAACGCGTTTGGTTACTCGGCGTCCATCGGTTTCTCAGCGGCACTCATTGCGATTATTCTTGGGGTTCTCTTCGGCTGTCTGGCGGCACTCAACCGTGGCAGATGGCCAGATAAAATCATACAGGTGGTAACAACGGCACTGGTATCGATGCCCTCTTTTGTAGTGGCGACGCTTCTATTGCTTACGTTTTCCTATGTATGGAAAGTATTGCCCTCCATGGGTACCCAACCGGGCGGCATGGTGATGCCTATTTTATCCTTAAGCCTTTATCCAATGGCCTATATCACCCGGTTGCAACGCTCCAGCATGTTGGATGTGCTGAGCGCGGACTATATCCGAACAGCGCGCGCCAAAGGCGTTAAGTCCAGTAAAGTTATCTACAAGCATGCGCTTAAGAATGCCCTTACTCCCGTGATCACGTATGCCGGCCCGATGATGGCCTACATTCTTACCGGCAGCATGGTGGTGGAGAACATCTTTTCCGTGCCCGGACTGGGGCGACTGTTTACCAACAGCATGCTTCGCACTGATTACATGATGATCATGGGCGTTACGATCTTCCTGGCGGCAATGATCATCCTCATGAATTTCCTCAGCGATGTGTTGTATAAGGTAATGGATCCCCGAATTGATCTGGCTTGAGAGAGGGAAGATGACGATGCAAAACGAGAAAATTCCATTCAAAAATCCGTTTAGCCTCCAAGTCGATCCCGAGCTTTTCAAGCCCGCGACCGAAGAGGAAAAAGCGCAACAGATTCAAACTCGTGAATCCGTCTCCTTTATGAAAGACGCGTTGCGCCGTTTAGGCCACAACCGCATAGCGATGGCATGCATCGTAGTCATTTTGCTGATTGCGCTGATCGCCTTCATTGTGCCGGAATTCTATCCTTACACCTATACCAAACAGGACGTATCTGCCAAATACTTGGCTCCGTTTCACTACTCGGCGAAAGAACAGGCCAAAATTGACAAAGGCGTCAGTATTTTTCCGCATATTATGGGTACCGATGCACTGGGGCGCGATTATGCCATCCGTGTGATCTACGGCACACGCATCTCCCTGCTCGTAGGCATTTTCAGCGCTTTGATTGTTATTCTGGTGGGTATCATCTATGGCTCCATCTCCGGCTATTTTGGGGGTAGAGTCGATAATATCATGATGCGAATAGTGGATATTATCTATGCCTTGCCGGATGTATTGATCGTGATTTTACTCTCGGTCGCCATCAAGGACATTGTTTCTACATCCAAAAACGTACTCATTACCAAGCTTGGCGCGGGCATGGTGAGTATTTTCATTGTGTTTGGACTCCTATACTGGGTGGGTATGGCACGTCAGGTGCGCGGTCAGATTCTCTCCATCAAGGAGCAGGAATATGTGCTCGCCTCCCGTTCCATCGGCGCTTCTGCGGCGCGCATTATCCGCAAGCATATGATCCCCAACTGTGTGTCCGTGATTATCATCGTTGCGGCTATGCAAATACCGAGCGCTATCTTTACGGAAAGCTTCCTGTCGTTCCTGGGCCTGGGTGTGTCGATACCGATGCCATCGCTGGGTTCGCTGGCTTCCGATGCCCGTGCGGGTCTCAACAGCTATCCGTTCCTGCTGATTTACCCGGCGATGTCCATCTTCATGATCGTGCTGTCGTTTAACCTTCTTGGTAACGGCTTGCGCGATGCGTTCGACCCCAAGCTTCGTTCATAAGGAGGCCCCGATATGCAGCATTTGCTTGAAGTGAAAGATCTTCAGACCACCTTTTTCACCGCCAGCGGGGAGGTGAAGGCGGTTGGCAGCGTTAGTTTTAACCTCGATAAGGGCAAGGTGCTTGGCATTGTGGGCGAGAGCGGCAGCGGAAAGAGCGTAACCGCCTACTCCATTTTACAAATCCTTACCCACCCCGGCCGCATTGTCGGTGGCAGCGTAAAGCTCAATGGGAAGGAGCTCGTCGGCATTCCCGAAGATGAAATGCGCAAAGTGCGCGGCAACCAGATCAGCATCATTTTTCAGGACCCCATGACGAGCCTGAACCCTGTGTTTACTATTGGTAACCAACTCATGGAAGCCATTATCCTGCACACGAACCGCACCCATGAACAGGCGAAGGAACGCGCCATTGAAATGCTCCAACTCGTTGGCATCAACGAGCCTGAAAAACGTATCCACCAGTATGCCTATGAACTGAGCGGCGGTATGCGTCAGCGTGTGATGATCGCCATGGCGCTGGCTTGTGAGCCGGATATTCTGATTGCGGATGAGCCCACCACGGCATTGGACGTAACGATTCAGGCTCAGATTTTGGAGCTGATGAGTGATCTGCAAAAGAAACTCGGGATGGCAATCATCATGATCACCCACGACTTGGGTGTAATTGCCAACATGTGCGACGAGGTGGTCGTCATGTATGCGGGTCGCATCTGTGAACGCGGCACTGCTCCCGAAATCTTTTATAATCCGCGGCATGAGTACACCCGTGGCTTGCTGCGTTCCATCCCCAACATTGACAACGATGACAAGGCGCGTCTGATCCCGATCGCCGGCACACCTGTCGATCTGCTCAATCTTCCCAAGGGATGTCCCTTCGCCCCGCGCTGCGAACGTGCAATGAAAGTATGCCTCTATGAATTCCCCTCGGAATACTGGGTCGCAAAGGATCATATCGCCAGTTGCTGGGTGAATGTGCTTGAAAACATCGGCACACCGCTGGAAGCTTTGGGTGGACAGGATGCGGCCAAAGGCATCGTAACCGAGGGAGAGGAGGCGGCACAATGAGCGAAATCAAGACATTCCAGCCCGATCCCCAATATCTGGTTCAGGTACGTGGGCTCAAGGAATATTTTCCTATCAACACCGGCTTTATTCAAACGACCATGCTTAAAGCGGTGGATGATGTGAGCTTCGATATTAAAAAGGGCGAAACCCTCGGCCTTGTAGGCGAAAGCGGCTGCGGTAAGACCACGGTAGGTCGCACGATGCTTCATCTATATAAACCTACCGCAGGCGAAATCTGGTTTGCTGGCAAGAAGATCGAAAAAGGCCCTGTGATGAATGAGTTTCGCAAAAAGGCGCAACTTGTTTTTCAGGATCCGTACTCTTCCCTCAACCCCCGCATGACCGTCGGCGACATCATCGCCGAGCCGATTGATGTGCATAAACTGTGCGCCAGCAAAAAAGAGCGCAGCGAACGCATTCAGTCTCTTTTAACCATGGTGGGTCTCTCCAGTGAGCAGGCTACCCGTTATGCTCACGAGTTCAGCGGTGGACAACGCCAGCGTATCGGCATAGCCCGTGCGCTTGCCAGCAACCCCGAGTTTATCGTATGCGACGAGCCGGTATCTGCGCTGGATGTGAGCATTCAGGCACAGGTTTTGAACATGCTGGAAGATTTGCAAAGCCAGCTTGGCCTTACCTATCTGTTCATCGCCCACGATTTGAGCGTGGTGAAGCACATTTCTGACCGCATCGCAGTGATGTATCTGGGTCGTATGGTGGAATTGGCTTCTTCCAACGAGTTGCACCATCATCCTTTGCACCCTTACACCATCTCACTGCTCAGTGCCGTGCCCGCGCCTGACCCCGATAAAGCCAAGCAACAAAAGCGTATCGTGCTTAAAGGCGATATTCCCAGCCCCCTGCACGCGCCCAGCGGGTGCCCGTTCCACACCCGTTGTAGCCGTTGCACCGAAATCTGCAAGCAGGTGACCCCGGAATTCCTGGAAGTGGCACCGCAGCACTTTGTAGCCTGTCATAATTTATAACCAATGAAAGTACATGATCCATTATTGACGTTCACAAATTCCCGTGTTACGATATCGTTACACGAGGAGTGTAATAAATTCACAAGGAGGAAAAACATGAAAAAGATCGTCGCTATGATGCTGGCCCTGATGATGGTGCTCGGCATGGCTTCTTTCGCAAATGCGGAAGCCAGCCAGGTGGTAAGCACTATGTTCGGTGGTGGCACGCCGCTGACCATGGATCCCGCTCTGAACAGCGCTTCCGTAAGCGGTAACTACATCCGTAACTCCTTCGTTGGCCTGATGGGCCATTCCCTGGACGCGGATGGCAAGGCTGTCCTCTCCCCTGAACTCGCAGAAAAGGTGGATGTGTCCGCCGATGGCCTGACCTACACCTTCACGCTCCGTCAGGGCCTGAAGTGGAGCGATGGCAGCGATTTCAAAGCCAGCGAAGTTGCCAGCAGCTGGAACCGTGCCGCGAGCCCCGATCTGGGCGCCGACTATGGTTTCCTGTTTGACTACATTGCCAAGAACACCGATGGCACGCTCAACGTGGTCACGGACGATACCGCCGGCACCGTGGTGGTTACGCTCGTAAACCCCTGCGCGTACTTCCTTGACCTGTGCGCTTTCACCACCTTCTATCCTGTCAAGGTTGAACTGACGGATAACCAGGGCGTGTGGGCGACCAACCCCGCCACTTACATCGGCACCGGCCCCTTCGTGATGACGAAGTATGCTGTGGACGATGTGATCTCCTTCGAAAAGAACCCCAACTACTGGGATGCCGCCAATGTGAAGCTCACCGGGATCAACTGCTACCTGTCTGAGGACAACGTGGCAATCCTGACCGCGTATGAGAACAACACCGTGCAGTACATCCAGTCTATCGATCCTACTGAATTTGAACGCCTCAAGACCACCTATCCGGGCGAGTTGGTATTTGCCGACAACCTGGGCACCTGGTACCTGCTGTTCAACGTTCATAAGGACATCTCTCCCACCGGCAAGCAGCTGACTGAGCAGGAACAGGCTAAGGCTCGTTTCGCGCTGGGTCAGATGGTCAACCGCAACGACCTGGTTACCTACGTAACCCAGGGAGGTCAGATTCCCGCGACCGGTTTCTATCCGCAGGGTCTGTCCGATGCTAAGAACGCCAACGTCCGTGCTGCTGATGGCTATGGCTCTTGGTACACCGAGACTGCCGACGTTTCTGACGTGAACGAAAACTACACCAAGGATCAGGTTACCGCCGCCAAGACCCTCATGGATCTGGGCTATACGTACACCGGCTCTCTCGAGACCGGCGACCTGACCTTCACCGACTTCCCGGGCATCGAGTTCGCGTTCAACAACGCGGGCGCCAACGCGCTGGTTATCCAGTACGTACAGGAAACCTGGAATAAGTTCGGCCTCGCGAGCACCATCAACACCGAAGCTTGGGCTACCCTGCAGGCGAAGCTCAAAGCCGGCGATGCTGAAGCCGCTCGTATGGGTTGGATTGCCGACTTCAACGACGTTGTGAACTTCCTCGAGATCTTCATCAGCGACAGCGGCAACAACTACCCGCGTCTGGGCCGCGACCTGGGCGATTACACCAAGGCTACCGATGTTACCAAAGATGCCGGTAAGGGCGCGTACTGGGGCCTGGAAGGCAACCAGACTTGGGCGGATGCCTATGACGCACTCGTTACCTCCATCAAAGCCGAGACCGATATGACCAAGCGCGCCGACCTCGCCTCCCAGGCTGAGAAGGTGCTCATGGCGACCGGCGCTGTGGCTCCGATGTACTACTACACGCAGCCCCAGATGACCAAACCGAGTGTTAAGAACCTCATTTGCCTGAACACTGGCGACGTGATCTGGACCTACGCGAGCATCGAGTAATCGATTCGCAAAAAAGAGGCCGACCCTTCGGGGTCGGTCTTTTTTATTTTTCCGGAGATGGATCGTAGGGATTGCTGATCAATCTGAACGGTTTTACATACAAGGTTCTTGAGCAGAAGCTGTTATAGGTACACATGTCGCCAAAGAGGGATGCGAGAATAATCCATAGGAAAGCTTGTAGATCAAAGCAATTTTATACCTTGTTAATCAAAATGGAAGGTCATTTTCAGCTAGCCCGACTGAGGTCTAAAACGCAGCAACTTTTATGCTTTGATACCAATTTCAGCAACTTCTTCCGCGACCAGTTCCGCTGCATCATCACGTGTTACCTTGCGCACCCAACGATAACTGTTGACTTCCCAGATCGCCACAAAACTTTTCAACACCTGATCGGCTTTAAGGCAGCAAAAGATCGCCACGGCGCTCCAGTGGAAAACGAACGCGCCCAGAAAACTGATCGGCAAAACAATGCCCCACATAAAGGTGAGATCGTTATAAAACACAAACTTCGTATCACCGCCACCACGCACAATGCCTGAAAGTACAGGAGTTTGGTAAGCAGAACCAATAATTGTAACACTTTGCGCAATCATAAATCCGTTAGCCATGACCATCGCTTCAGGAGTTACCGAGTAGAGTGTGAGAACACCATCCTTGCACCAGTACAAAAGCGCAGCGGATAACAAACCTATCGCCAGAAACAACCATTGCAGCGTTTTCACGTATTCCTTGAGCTTTGGCATATTTCCACTGCCAACCACCTGCCCGACCACTACACCGCTTGCGGAGGAAATGCCATACAGCGCTACTGAAATCACCTGAAACAGAGAACTGGCGATGGCATTGGCTGCGATGGCATTGGAGCCCATGTGACCCAGTATGCCAGTTTGCATAAGCATCGCGATGCCCCAACTGCCAAACGCCATGACTACAGGAGTACCATAATGATGAAAATCTTTCAGAAGTAATTTGTCAAATCTGCGGAAATGCGATATACCTAACGCCAACTTATGGTCGATGCCGTAGGTATACAACAGGCAGACTCCACATTCCACCATACGACCCACGAGCGTTGAAATCGCAGCACCTTGCGTGCCCATTCTTGCAAAGCCCATGTTGCCAAGAATCAGCAGCCAGTTGAGCAGTATTTTGATCCCAAGGCCGCTGAAGGAGGCAAATATGCCCACCGATACATTTTCAACACTACGTTGCCCGGCTAAAAAAACCATTGTGATGCAAAAGAAAGGATAACTGAACGCGACTGTTCGCATATACAGAGCGCCTTGTGCAATCGCGCCTGAATCGGTGGTCAGCAGTTGAAGCACGCCTTGCGGCAGCAAACGTGCTATGCCGAAAAAAAGCATAGCCACGCCGAACACAGAGGTAAGGGCGACAGCAAGCACACGCCGGATAGGCTCCAACCGACGCGTACCCCAGTATTGAGCGGCAATGACAGCCATGCCTTCTCCAATACCTCCAGCCAGCATTTGCAGCAGATATTGTACTTGGTTGGCAAGTGCCACACCGGAGAGCGCATCTTGCGAATAAGCGCCGATCATCACGTTATCAGCCAGACCGACGAAGCTGGCAATGACATTTTGCAGTGCGATGAAACCGGTTAATCGGAAAATCTGTCGGTAAAACTGCTTATCCTTCGTTAACATGACCAACAGCCATTCTTCTAGCGTCCGCTTGCGCGGCAACCCTTATGGTAGCACTCGTTCCATGGGAAAGCAAGGCAGAAATTTGCACAACATGAGGATTGATAACACTTTTTCGGTTGAACAGACGTGGTCTAGCCCGTGCCAGACCCAGCCAGAATATAATAATTTCGATAATGAATGAAAGCATTGGCAGCTTCAGAAATTCAATGGCTGCGATATGCGGATAGAAGCACATCAAGCAAGATTATAGTATGTAGCAACTGCGGCCGATGATTGAACCAGTAGGTTCTGATTTACTCCCTGGATCATAACAGCACTCCGGCCAATCAGACCGGAGTGCTGTTGTTTTTGATGTTTGATCGCCTTAGTCCAGTTTTTCCGTCATATCCAACTGGCTGGTACAGTGTGGGCAACGGGTTGCTTTGTCGTCAATCGCCTCAAGGCAGAAGGGGCACTTGCGCGTCTCTTTAGCGGCCTTTTTAGGCATCATTTTCGCCATCAGACGGATAACAAGGAACACGCATAATGCCATAATCACAAAATCAATGATCTTTTGCAGAAACATGCCATAGTTGAGCGTGCCAACGCCGGCGGCAGTAGCCAACTCCTTGGAGGCATAAGCCTGTCCGTTCAGCGCAAAGAATGCGCCGGAAACGTTGAGACCACCCAACAACAGACCAATCAGGGGCATGAAGATGTCATTGACCAGTGAGCTTACAATGCTGCCAAACGCACCGCCGATCATTACGCCAACAGCCAGATCCAAGATGTTTCCACGCATCACGAATGCCTTGAAATCGGAGAAAAATTTCTTCATGCAAATCCATTCCTTTATGTTGAAATAAGACCCATGCCATTGTACCCAAAATTTACCGTTTTCGCAAGCAGTATTGCTTAAAAGGCGGCGCAAAGCTATAATCAGAAGGAAAGTCCGTATAGGGGATCATGCTTTGTGCCTATCTGCGCATCCTATGTTTTGATCGATATGGGATGAGCGATAAAGGAGGTTCCGATTCTGCGGTTGTTCATCATCGACAGGAGTTGGACAATAGCGCCATAGGCGCCTTGAGATTCGATCTGGAGGTTGCATGTATAAAATAATGATTGTGGAAGATGATCCCACCATTGCTCGACTGCTGGCATCCGGCCTGCGAAAATGGGGCTATGATGCGTTCATCTGCGAAAACCTGAGTAATGTGACAAATGAATTTGCGCAAACTCAGCCGCATATGGTACTCATGGATTGTACGCTGCCAAGCTTCAGCGGCTATCACTGGTGCGAGGGAATCCGACGCATTTCCACTGCGCCGATTGTGTTTATCTCCTCCAACACTGGCAGCATGGATATGGTGATGGCGATGTCGATGGGTGGCGATGATTACATTGCCAAGCCTTTTGACATGGACGTTGTGGTGGCAAAAATCGGTGCGCTGATGCGCCGAACCTATGATTTTGCGGCTACACAGGCAGCGCCTACCCACTGCGGAGCCACGCTTGATGCAGCGCAGAGTGTGTTGCACTATGGTGACCAGAAGCTGGAACTCACCAAAAATGAGTGTCGCATCCTGCAAACGCTGATGGAACATAAGGGTACCGTTGTTGGTCGCGATACGCTGATGCAGCGCCTGTGGGACAGCGATTGCTTTATTGACGATAATACCCTGACTGTAAACGTTGCTCGTTTACGAAAAAAACTGGATGATCTGGGGCTTTGCGACTTTATTGCAACGCGTAAGGGACAGGGTTATCTTCTGGAGGGCGAATGAACAATAAAGGGCTGGGTCATCTGCTGATCGGATGGTTTTCCACCGTAAAATTCGTGGCGCTGACGGCGTTGCTGATCACAGCGGCGTTTATCAGTATGCACCTGCTTGGACAGGGAACCGTGCGGGAGATGGGCTATACGCTCCTGCTGATTGCCTTTGGCATGGGATACGCGGCAATACGCTCATTCATCGGCTATGCCTCACGGCAATTCCAGCTGTGGGATGCGGTGGAGCATCTGACCCCGGATGCGGATGCGCTGCCTGAGGCAAAAACACTTCCGGAAACAAGCTTTCGAACACTTGCCACTGCCTATCAGCAGCATCGCAACACCGATGCCGTAGCCGCATCAGCCGCCGAGCGGGAACGATTGGATTACTTTACGTTGTGGGTTCACCAGATTAAAACGCCTATTTCTGCGCTGGATTTGATGGCGCAGAGCGGAGATCCGGTTGACCGTGAACTGCTCAGACAGGAAGTTTTCAAGATTGGACAGTACGCCGACGCCGCACTCAATTTTCAGCGTCTGCAAAGTCTGCACAATGATTTGGCGCTTATCGACGTGCCGCTTTATCCGCTGTGCTGTACGGTGGTTAAAAAACTGCGACCTATCTTTTTATACCGTAAAATCAGCCTGTGCATGGAATCGTTTGAAGGCACGGCACTTTCCGACGCGAAATGGCTGGGAATGGCGCTTACCCAGGTACTGACCAACGCGCTCAAGTATACACCTGAGGGCGGAACGGTTACGGTTGCGCTATGTCAACCGCTGGTACTTACAATTCGTGATACAGGCGTGGGTATTCAAGCGGAGGATTTACCTCGCGTGTTTGATCGCGGCTTTACCGGATGTATCGGACGCACCGGTCGAGCCTCGGACAAGAGCACCGGCATCGGCTTATACCTGTGCAAGCAAGCTTGTGATAAGCTGGGTCATACCGTTTCCCTCGCTTCCCCGCCGGAAGGAGGCGTAGTGGTTACTTTTGATTTGCGCCGTGAGCTGTTTGAATCATTCTCGTGAACGAACGATTGACGCATCGCTCCACCTTGCAAAATTGTAAGCCAACCGTAAGGCAAAGCTATGGCAGCCAAACGCTCCTTGAGCTATCCTGTATTCGCGGCTCATATTGAGCGCAGGAGGGATGAAAACCATGGCATTATTGGATGTTCAAAATTTGCAGAAGGTATATACCACCCGCTTTGGCGCGCAGAAAGTGCAAGCGCTTTCCAATGTCACCTTTTCGGTGGAAGCCGGGGAATTTGTAGCCATCATGGGCGAAAGTGGCAGCGGAAAAACCACGCTGCTCAACATCTTGGCTGCACTTGACCGCCCTACCACCGGGCAGGTTCTTTTGGAGGGGCGACCTTTTGCCGATGTGAAAGAGTCGGAAAAGGCTGCCTTCCGCCGTGATAATCTGGGTTTTGTGTTTCAGGATTTCAATCTATTGGATACTTTCTCCATCCGCGACAACATTCTGTTGCCGCTGGTATTGCAAAATAAGCCGCTGGATGAAATGGAGCGGAGACTCACGCCGCTTGTGGTGAAGCTTGGCTTGCAGGGGATGGAAAATAAGTATCCCTATGAAATTTCAGGCGGACAGAAGCAGCGTACCGCCGTTGCGCGCGCATTGATCACCAATCCGCGTCTGCTGCTGGCGGACGAGCCCACCGGCGCGCTGGACAGCAAAGCCAGCGCCAAACTCATGCGTATGTTTGAAGAAGTTCACCAGAGTGGTCAGACACTGCTCATGGTTACCCACAGTGCACAGGCTGCAAGTTACGCGAGGCGCGTGCTGTTCATTAAGGATGGCGAAGTGTACAATCAGCTCTATAGCGGCGATCAACCCCGCGATGCGTTCTATCAGAAAATCATCGCAACGCTTACCGCGCTGACCGACGGAGGTGTAGCAGGTGACTAAACTGCTTTACTTTCGGCTGGCTCTTAACAACCTGCGTAAAAACCGGCAAACCTATTTACCGTTTTTAATGGCATCGACGCTGCTCACCTTTGCGATGTACAGCTTTCTGATGATCACCTTTAACCCCGGCCTTGCCAAGGTGCATGGCGGCATGCAATTTGTGACCATCCTGATGTTTGGCATTGTGGTTATCGGACTGTTCACAGCCATTTTCCTGTTTTACGCCAACAGTTTTTTGATCAAGCGGCGCAAGAAAGAAATGGGGCTGTACAGCATTCTGGGTATGGAGAAAAAGCACATCGCGCGCGTGCTTTTGCACGAGCTGAGCCTTACCTGGTTCCTGTCGATGGTATTGGGGATTGGGCTAGGCATTCTGCTGGGAAGGCTGATGTTTCTGCTCATACGGCTCGCGATCCGCATTGATGTGCCTTTGGTCGGCTCGGTAAGCGCCTCGGCAGTGTGGGGAACGGTCGCGATGTTCGCCTTCCTGTTTTTCCTGCTCATCCTGTATAACACATGGCAGGTGCGATCAGTGGATCCTGTCGATCTGATGCACGGCGGACAGACGGGCGAGCGTGAACCCAAAGCACGCTGGATACTCGCCGTGCTTGGCGTGCTGTGCATGGGTGGCGGGTACTGGATAGCGCAGATGGTCAAAAACCCCATGGCGGCAATCGCGCTGTTCTTCGTAGCCGTCGTGCTGGTAATCCTCGGCACTTACCTGTTGTTTCTGTCAGGCAGTATTGCGCTATTAAAAATCCTCAAGCGCAATAAACGGTATTATTACCGTTCCCGACACTTTGTAACGGTATCAGGGTTACTATACCGCATGAAGCAGAACGCAGCGGGGCTTGCAAGCATTGCGATCCTATGCACTATGGCGATGATCACCATCGGAACTACCGTCGCTCTATACAATGGCTCGGAAAAGATGCTCACCGAATATTACCCCAATGATATGCAGATTACCATGGATAATCAGGCTTCGCAGGATGCGGTTAGCACACGCAACGCGCAGATCGCAGCCCAAACGGGTGTCATGATCAGCGATCTGTATGCTTTTAAAGGTTATGAGACGGTGTTCGCGATGGAGAACGGCCAGATTGCTTCTGCAGACAACGCAAAGTACGAAAATATGAACGAATACGGGAAACTCAACGATGTACTCATCCTGAGCGATGCGACGTACGCCATGCTGGAAGGCGCGCCGTTAGCGCTTACGGCGGGAGAAATCGGCGTGTACACCACAGCGCAGGGGGTTCTCACCCAGCTGAAAATCGGCAACCAAACATACACCGTGCGCAACATAAACAAGCTTAGCATAATCCCCTGCTTAAGCCACAGTTCCGCTTTCAATAAGACATACCTCATCGTGCCGAGTGAGGCGGTTGCCAGTGCAATTCTTGTCGATGCAGGCGCGGATGCCGCCAGCAACGCGCCGGTGTACACTACCCAATGGAACGTCAAGGGGGAAAAGGCACAACTGGACCAGTATTACGCGATTGTAAACGGTAATACCCCGGACTGGAAAAACCACAACCTTGAGGTGAAAGCATCAATGCGTGGGGAATGGTATGCCCTGTATGGCGGGTTCCTGTTCGTGGGTATCTTTCTGGGGTTGATCTTTCTGATGGGCACTGCGCTTATCCTGTATTTTAAGCAGATCAGCGAAGGGTATCAGGATCACGATCGGTATATTATCCTACAACAGGTGGGTATGAGCGGCGACGAGGTTCGTGCTACAGTACGCAGACAAATCCTGCTGGTTTTCTTCCTGCCGCTGCTGGTAGCGGTTTGCCACGTAGCCGGGTCACTGCACATGATGATATTGATGCTTCAGCTTTTCGGACTTGTGGATGTGCCGTATATCGCTATCAACACCTTCGGTTCGGCCGTTGGGGTCGCGGCACTTTATGGATTGTTCTACCATAAAACGGCCAAGACGTATTACAAAATGGTCAAGTTTCAATAACTTCATGATGATCGATATACAATGTCGATTCAATCATCAAAGCAGGCTGACAAATTGTCAGCCTGCTTTGATGTTGCTGAATACCGATCCGTTTATCTCACTCACTATTTACCGGCGATTGCTGCATTGGAGCACATTTAGTGTTGACGATAATGCAAAGAATGAAATCCTATGACGGTTGGGCTCCATTATAATTATGCTTGAAGTTTGGTGCGCAAAATCAGCATGGGAGAGGGTGAAAACTCGATTCAACCATGAGGCGACATGCTATCTTGGCGGCTGAATATCGATATCAATAGGAGATTTCGCGAGCTTGATCAACCTCGTACAATTCTTGCGCACGAGATAATGCCATAACATACAAAGAACCTCGAAAGCAATGTTTTCAAGGTTCTTACGCTATTCTGTACGTTATGTTTACAGCGGGTTGGTGGTTGTCAGCAGATACACAATATAATAGATACCGCTCGCCACATGCCACAATAGCAACACTCCGCCGGCTCCCCACTTTAGCGCCTCGGCACGGGGCTTGTCCTCCAAATAAGGTTGCCCTTCAGCCGCTGCTTTACGGCGGCTGAACCACGCCTTTACTTTCTTCACAAACAGGGGTAGCGTAATTACCCAAAGCATCAGTGCCGAACCCATCATCGCCCAGCCAAAGTTGCCATCGGAGGCACGGCGACCGGTTTCCGAAAGAAACAGCATTTCGAGAATGCTCACTGCATCCATCAATAACGTAAGCGTGTAAAGGGGTTTGCGCCATGTATCACGTTCCATGCAGGTTAGCAGAACAAAAATCGGGAACGCCCGCGTCAGCAGCACATCCACCCCGACTTCGCCCACCTTGTTCCATGATACCTGAAACGCCATATTCCCCTGCGAAGGCACAATGATGCCGAAATAGTATAAGTACTGCAAAATCATAAACAGTACAGCAGGGGCGGCCACAAGGATCATCCTTATAAAGAACGGACTGTTTTTAGGCTTGCGAATCCACAATACCAGAAAGTACAGGCAAGCCGCAGGTAAAAACGCCTGCATGAATGTCGGCTTGGCTACGAGGCTAAGCAACAGCAATGCCGAAAGCAGGATCGCGTCTTTCCAGAGGATATTCGCCTTTGCGCCTTCCTCGGGTACGCGCTTCTGGAAGGTTTCCACACAAGCTGCCGTGAGCGGCACACAAAGGAGCATCATTACCATGGCGGCCATCTGTGTGGGACTGTGCCAGGTGTTAGGCGATCCAACCCCCAAATACACAGTCGGGTTCACCCATGGGATCCAAACCGATGTGACAGATGCAGCGACAACACCGCAAACCGAAGCCAGCCAGCCGTTCTTTTTCAGCAGACGTGCTGTTAGCGTAATGAGCAGATAAACCTCCAGCGCCTTGAATAGCGCCGTGATCAACGCTGCGCTGGCAGGCAGGGATAAACCTGTTAGCAGAATCGCGGCCACCAAAATATGCCACAGCGGATGTGCTCCATGGTGCAAAAAAGAGCGGAGGTCTGCAAAGTTGCCTTCTGCCGCCCATGTGGCGTGGATGCTCAAATCACTCGCGGGGCGCTGGGCAAGCGCATAAAAAACGATATATCCCAGCACAAGTGAAGCCCCTACGGCAAGCCATTTTGTCCAGTCTGTTCGTTTTGACATCAATGCATCTCCGTTACTGTTGTTGCGCGGGCGTTGTACGGCGGTACACGCTCCCCGCCTTATTCTTGAGTACCAGTTCATAGCCTTCTAGGGCTATTTTCAAGTGGTCGGTCAAAATCCAACCGCTTTTTCCAACGGTATCCTCGGTAAACCAGCCGCTTTGGATACCGATGCCCGGTTGAAGCGAAGCAACCGTTTCCAGAGTGAACACATCTGTGCGTACCGTGTTGGTCAAGGGGTTGGCTGTGGGATCATAGGGGATAGCGGCGCAAAGCTCCTGCGTTTCTACTGTGAATGGCACAGAAGTAAAGCGGGCTGCGTCTGCGTACGCACCAATGGGTTCTCCGGTGAGCAGCATTACCAGAATTGCCGTACAGCCTGCAAGATAGGCTAACGGTACAAATTTGCGGCCGCGAATCAGATACGCCGCAATCACCAGCCACAGGAATGGCGCAAGTGTCCGGTAATCGCTCCAGTCGTTGGTTTCATAGGCGCAGACGACGATTGCGAAGGGCACAAACAGCATCAGGAACGAAAATATCGAAAACAAATCCAGCCCAAAACGCACGCGGAACCTGTTCTTCTCCTTTTGTACCCGCACCAATGAACCCACGAGCGTAAGTGCAGCCACCCCGCAGTAGAGCAGGCGCTGCAACGATTCCATGGGGTTGCTGGTGCTGCGCACAAAATAATCAATCAGGTTTGCCTTGGCGTGGCTCAGGAACATGCGGAGCCCCAGTTCCACTGACTCCGTACGAAGAAAGTTGTACAGAAAGCCGGAGGAAAAAGGGCTGGAATACAGCGAAGTAAGATAGTAAACCGATACGGATAGAAACAGTGCCATCATCGCGCCAAGGAACAATTTACCCGACCAGCGGACATCGCAGGCGACCAAAATCAGAGGAACAAACAATCCGATATAGGTGATGCGATAGATGCAGCACAGCACAACAGTCAGCGAGCAGAGCAACAGTGAGGGCAGTCCCTTGGTGAAGGGCAGATCATCGGCAAAAATACCCCGTGCATCCTTTCGCGAAGTCCACAGCCGCATTAAAAATGCCAGATAAAATAGCAGCAATCCGTAATTAGCCAGTTCCGTCATTGAGGTGGCGCAGTAGAGGATCACCGGCATATATACCATCAGTGTGATACTCAACAATGCGGCAACACCTGCTTTGGGTCGGTTGAGCAGGCAAAATACCAACGCGCCAGCCGAAACCCACAGGCAGTTTGCCAGCACGATACCTGAAAAGCTCCAACCGAACAACGCGCCAAACCATACATACAGCAGAATTGGCGAAAAGCCGTGCACACCCAATGTACCCATCATGGCCGTGAGCTCGCCGATGCCTGAAAAGCCGGCATTGCCGCCTACATGCAACCATGAGAACACGCTGCGCCAGTAGTCCAACTCATCCGTCCACACGGGGTTGCTCTGGAAGGCGTTCTGGCCTATGATCAGGGATACGGCAATCAGCAGCAGAAATGGCGATGCGATCATGAAAGCCCATGCCGCAATCGTCAGGGCACGGTGCTTTTTATCCAATACAGGCAGCGAAACATTCATACTTATACCCTTTCCCCTTGGCGCGGCTTTGGGCAGCGCTCCGCCAATCCCATTACAGGCTGAACTGTACCAGTATACCATGCCAGAGCAGGCGGGGCAAGTGTGGCCGCTGACAGCCAACCAGCTTTCCGTTTGCCTTTTGGATACTACCGGAGAGACGATTCGGCTTATGGAATCGTGCATTCGTTCGGGGTCGCATCAAAGCGCTACAGCTGAAAGGCGTTGATGACCGAAATCATCAGAATATAAAAGCCCCCTTTTCAGAGAACAAAAATATGTGCTATACTTTTAATAGGCGAACACTTTTTTGCCTTTGACGAGAGGGAGAGATGGAATGGGCTACAATGCCGAGAACATACAGGTGCTTGAGGGTTTGGATGCGGTACGCATGCGCCCGGGCATGTATATAGGCTCGACCGGTTCCCGCGGGTTGCACCATATGCTGTGGGAGATCGTTGATAACGCTGTGGATGAAGCCATGGCTGGCTTTGCCAAACACATTGATATTACCCTGCATGAGGATGGTTCCGCCAGTGTGTATGATGATGGGCGCGGCCTTCCGGTGGATATGCATCCTACACTGCACGTTTCGGGTGTTGAAGTGATCTATACCAAACTGCACGCAGGCGGTAAATTCAATAGCGATAATTACAGCTATTCCGGCGGTTTGCATGGCGTAGGCGCAAGCGTGGTCAATGCTTTGTCGAGCTGGCTTGTGGTAGATGTATACCGTGATTTTAAACACTACCAGATGCGCTTTGAAAGCAAGTACGACCCAGAACTGAAAAAGATAGTCTCCGGCAGGCCGGTGGCGCCGCTGAAGGCTGCTGGCAACACCACCAAACGCGGGACGCTTGTGCATTTTATGCCGGATGATCATGTTTTTGAAACCTCCGTATTCAACGGGGAGGCAGTATCGCGCCGCCTGCGTGAACTTGCGTATTTAAACAAAGGGGTAACAATCACCTTTACGGACGAACGCGCCAGCGCACCCGCACAGGCGGTAGTGGACGCGGCAGATGAACTGGATGAAGGCGACGATGATCTGCCACAGGCGGAAGCCGAGCCGCTAGAGACGCACGCGGGCAAGCAGATATTCTGCTTTGAAGGCGGCATCGTGGATTACGTGAAATATCTCAACGCGGATAAAACCGTGATGTTTGAGGAACCGATTTACCTGGAGGGAAACAGGGACGATATTATTTTCCGTGTGGCGATCCAGTATACGGACAGCTACACTGAGAATGTGTTCAGCTATGTCAACAATATTCCCACCGGCGAAGGCGGTAGCCACGAAACGGGTTTCCGAGCAGCCTATACTAAAGTGTTGAACGACTTTGCACGGCGACTGGGTGTACTCAAGGATAAAGACGCGAACCTCTCCGGAGACGATTTCCGTGAGGGTATGACTGCGGTGATGCTTGCCATGGTGAAAAACCCGCAGTTTGAAGGCCAAACAAAGGGCAAACTGGGCAATACCGAGGTACGCCCGGCGGTTGAAGCCATTCTAAGTCAGCAGCTCAACGCATATTTTGAAGATTTAAAGCATCAGGAGCTGGTGCAACAACTGATCGAAAAGGCTGTGCGCGCTGCGCATGTGCGGGATGCTGCCCGCAAGGCGCGCGATGTGGCACGCACCAAATCGGCATTGGAGGCTGCTCCGTTGGTTGGCAAGCTCTCCAGTTGCACAGGTCGAAAGCCGGAACAGAACGAGTTGTTTATCGTAGAAGGTGACAGCGCAGGCGGCAGTGCCAAACAAGGCCGAGACCGTCGCTTTCAAGCCATCCTGCCCCTGCGCGGCAAACCGCTCAACGCAGAAAAGAAACGGCTCGATCAGGTGCTTTCCAATGAGGAGTTCCGCTCCGTGATCACTGCGCTGGGCACGAACATTGATGAAAGTTTCAGCTTAAAAGGGCTTAAATATCATAAGGTCATTATTCTAAGCGATGCCGATCAGGACGGTGCGCATATCCGAGCCATACTGCTCACATTCTTCTACCGCTACATGCGTGAACTGATTACCGAGGGGCATGTTTATATCGGTATGCCTCCGCTCTACCGTGTGGCGCATGGCAATAAAATGGACTATGCCTACGATGACACGGAGCTTAAAAAGCTCACGAAAAACGTCAAGAATTATACCATCCAGCGTTACAAGGGTCTGGGCGAAATGAACCCGGAACAGCTTTGGTCCACTACGATGGACCCAACCGTACGCAAGCTGTTGCAGGTAACCATTGAAGACGCTGCGCAGGTGGAGCGACGTGTAACCATTTTAATGGGGGACAAGGTGGAACCGCGCAGAGAATACATCAGCCAATATGCCAACTTCAACCGGACCGACAGCTTTACAGAGCTCAACGATATCCTGAAAGCGAGGGAAGACCATGCCTGAACAGACAAACCTCACTCCTGACATCATCCAGATGTCGATGGAGGAGGTCATGCACAACAGCATGATTCCCTATGCTGAACACATCATCATGGAGCGCGCCATTCCCCGTGTGGAAGACGGTATGAAGCCTGTGCAGCGCCGCATCCTGTATACAATGATGGAATTGAATTTAGTTCCCGAGAGCCCGCACCGAAAATGCGCCCGCATCGTGGGCGATTGCCTTGGTAAGTATCACCCGCATGGCGACAGCAGCGTATATGATGCGCTCGTGCGCATGTCGCAGGATTTTAGCCTGCGCGCCCAGCTGGTGGATGGACACGGTAACTTTGGCTCTATCGATGGCGACAGTGCCGCCGCCATGCGTTATACCGAGGCGCGTATGACTCCGCTGGCCATGCAGATGCTGCGTGATATTGATAAAGATACCGTCGCCTTTCGCCTGAACTTTGACGACACCTTAAAAGAACCGGATATGCTGCCCGCACGCTTCCCCAATTTGCTGGTCAACGGTGCGAGCGGAATCGCGATCGGACTAGCGACTAACATTCCGCCGCACAATCTGCGAGAGTGCGTTGCCGCCGTGATCGCCGAAATTGATAACCCCGACATCACGGTGGACGATCTGATGAAAATCATGCCTGCACCGGATTTTCCCACCGGCGGCGTACTGCTGGATACCGAGGAAATTCGTAATGCCTACACCACAGGACGCGGCAAACTTACGGTTCGCGCACGCACGCACATTGAGGAAAGTACGGCAGGCCGTAAGCTGATTGTGATCACCGAAGTGCCTTACCAGGTTAACAAAGCGGCGATGCTTGAGAAAATCCTTAAGCTTAGCGAAGAAAAAAAGGCTGCGCTCGGCGGTATTTATGACATCCGCGATGAAAGCGACCGCACCGGCATGCGCGCCGTGATTGAAATCCGCAAGGAAGCCGACGCGGAGAGGGTGCTTGCATACCTGTATAAATACAGTGATTTGCAGGTTACTTTTGGCGTAAACATGGTTGCCATTGCCGAAGGCAAGCCGCGTCTCATGAGCCTGCGCCGCGTCATTCGCTACTACATCAAGCACCAGCGAAATGTGGTTTTCGCACGCACACAGTATGAGCTGGATCGTGCCAAGGCGCGCGCGCACATTTTGGAAGGGCTTATGATCGCCGTGGATAACCTCGACGAAGTGATCGCCCTTATCCGCCGCAGCAAAACGCCCAAGGAGGCCAAATTCGGCCTGATGGAACGTTTCCAGCTGGACGAAGTGCAGGCGCAGGCCATCCTCGATATGCGTCTTCAACGGCTGACCGGACTGGAAATCGAAACCCTACGGAAAGAATATGCCGATCTACTCCGGCTGATTGACAAGTTAGAAGCCATTCTCGCCGACGAAAAGAAGCTCATGAAAGTTGTGAAAGACGAACTGAAGGAGGTCGCCGCCAAGTATGGCGATGATCGCCGTACCAGCGTGGAACATCCCAGCCGTGTGGTGGAAGCCCTCGCCGTGGAAGAGGAACATGTAGCGGAAATCGCCGTTGTAACCTACACCCGCGCGGGCTACCTGCGCCGTATGTATCCGAAGTTCTACCAGAAGCTTCCTCCCGTAAGCATGGAGAATAACAATCTGGAGGATTTGCCGCTGTGGCTGTTTAGCACGGACACAGACAGAACGCTCTACCTGTTTACCAACCTTGGCAACTGCTATACTCTGAACGTTGGTGCGCTGCCTGAAAATAATAAACCTGTTCAGCGTGGCTCCCTGCTCAACGGGGTGATCGCGGGCATCGAAAAAGAGGAGTTCCCTGTGCGGATTCTGTGCTGTACACCAGAGGAACTCAAAGCGATGCCGGATCTGCTCTTTATCACCAAAGGTGGACAGCTCAAACGCAGTTCGGCGGGTGAGTACGATGTTCGCAGGCAGAAATTCGGCGCGGTCAACCTTCGGGAGGGCGACAGTTTGCTTTCTGTATTGCCGCTTGATCCGACGCTGGATTTGCTCCTGTTTAGCCGTACTGGTATGAGCATCCGCTTCCACACCGACACCTTGCCTGTAATGGGTCGTGCCACAGCCGGAGTCAAGGGTATGGCACTGGAAATCGGTGATGAGGTGATTTTTGCCGAACAGCCGCAACCTGGCGATCAGGTATTGCTGCTAAGTGACCGTGGCTTTGGCAAGCGTGTGCTGTTTATGGAGTTTGAACCGCAAGCCCGTGGCGGCAAGGGGGTAAAGGCATTCTACTTCAATAAGAGCGGTTCCAATGGGACCGGCATCGCAGGTGCGCTGCTACTGGGTGAGCAATTGGGCACTGCGCTGCTCTCCCAAAGAAAGAGTCCCCCCAGTCTGCTGAATATGGCAGAAGTAATTTCGCAAGGTAAGCAGGACAAAGGCATGCCCTATGTGATGGCAATCATGGATGATGTGATCACCGGTGTGCTGGCTTACCCGAGCGCCAGTGCGTATGCAGGCGATACCGGAGATGAAAACGGAGAAAACTGATCGGATAAAAAGGGGATACCCCGCTTACGGAGGTATCCCCTTATTCTATTCAATCATGCCCTACAGAGGTCGGAGCTACCGCTCTCTTGTCAATGACAGTTCTCGATATCCATACGCTCACTTTGAAGTGCGTCCAATCATGAATGAGGAACGGTTTGCGACAAGTTCCGGGATAAAAGTGCAAGGGGGAGAACCTGCTGAATAACGGAGCATCATGAAGATATCATGTCGTTATCTTAGTATGAAAATGGCAGAAGATCGACGCATCAATGTTTTGAAAAACCTTACAGCTCGAACCAGTACCGCTCCAAATACTTATCCTCTGGTTCATAGTGAACGGTGCATTCGTAGGCACCGCCATTGGCAAGCATGGTGCGGCGGCTGCCCTCATTCTCCACAAGGCAGGTTACCAGCGCTCGTTCCAGACCAAATGCCTTGCAATAACGCAGACAATCGGCCAGCATCTGCTTCGCATAGCCTCTTTTGCGCTCGTCCGGCCTAACGGAATAGCCGATATGTCCGCCATAGGTAGCCAGATAATCGTTCAGGATATGCCTGAACTGGATCATTCCTACGATGCGCCCATCCGTTTCCCGCACATACACAAATTGCTCGGCTACCACCATGTTTTCCGGCAGGGTGGCAGGGTCTTCCATACGGCGGTTATCCTCAAGCCACTGCGCCACGCTGATGTCATTTCGTAGCGTCCCCGTGCCATCCATGGAGCTTCCCGCCGCCTGCATTGCTTCGCGGTAGGCGAGGATTTCATTCTCCATCGTAGAGTCGGGTTTCACCAATCTGCATTCGTCCATGTGCTGCCCTCCCGCATTCAGCCTATAAAGAAAAAGGAAGGTCATAAAACCTTCCGTCTTCTTACACATTCGGTTGTACCTTACTGAGCGGCCTTAGCCAACTGCTTCGCCAGACGGGCCTTTTTGCGGTTCGCGGTATTCTTGTGGAGAATCCCCTTGGCGGCGGCCTTATCGATAGCGGAGGCGGTCACGCTGTACTGCGCACCGGCGATCGCGGGGTTTGCCGCGAGCTCCGCGTCAAACTTCTTGATCGCGGTCTTCACTTTGGACTTTACGATGCGGTTACGAAGGTTCTTCTTTTCATTCACCTTCACGCGCTTGATGGCGGATTGGATATTAGGCAACGTTCTTCACCTCCTTGATTTCATAAATCGCAAGGTTGATTGTAACACGCACCGCGGGAAAAAGCAAGGGGTAAATTCGGGATTCTCTATAACAAAATGTCGATCTTGATAGGTTTGGCTTGAACCGTGAGTCCATGGATTATCATAGGACGAACGCCCACAAGCAAGAGCGTGGAAACAACCTCTGCATTCAAAAAATACTGAGGACTACTAGGAATAAAAACATGATCCATTGTTGGATCACAAACATCCTGTGATGAACATTCATGACGATGCAATGATCATATCGATATGATTCCAGCAAGCTGGTTCCAGCAAGCAATTTCATCAGGATGCCTATTTCCCTGTGCGTTGATACACCATGCTCAGCATCTGCCCGAAACTGCTCGTTTCGACGACAATCTGCATGTTCTTTTGCGGCTTCCAGTAGTTGAGCGTGGCATACGTGCTGTTGACCAGAACATACTTCGAGCCAAGGCTTCCCTGCGGCAGAACGCGCAGCTTGCCCTGTTCAGTGCTGCTGAGCAACGCATACGCTGAAATGAGACCGGTTTGCGAGGCATAATCACTGCCGGTTATCGTCTTTTGTTCATTGGAATCGATCTCACGCAGAAGACTTCGCAAAGTGGCCAGCACTGACACATTCCAGTAATCCAGTTCCAGATAGGTGGAAAGATTGCTTCGGTTGCCAACGACTGCGTTATAGTATGTGTATTGGTTGGGATGACTGATGACGATTTGCGTTCCGGTAAAGGCCATGCATATTCCCAGGGCACCTGCGCCGATGCGGTAAAACACAGGAGATTTCATTTGCCGAAACCAATCGCCAGTTCGCTGGAGCCCATAGGCAGCCAGTGCCAGCATGGGTCCGAAAATAAAGTAGAAATGTCTCCAGCCATTGTAAATCGTTGGCTGAACAATGAAATCATAGGCTAGCGGAAACAACCATAATAGTGTCAGCAATAGCAAAGCCATGCCAGTATCATCGGCAAAGGGCTTTTTACGCAGGATGACAAAGCGCGTTACTGCAAACAACTGTCCAAGGCCAATCAGCAGGCACAGCCAAAGAGGCGTGGTGACCAGAATCATATACGGAAGGTAAGAACGGGGCAGATCGACGTTTTTCAGATGGTAGATTGCTCCACGGAAAAGCACATAATTTTCCCATCGACTGAAATTGGCTGCATTGCCCAGCACGTAGCCGAGGTAACCTGCCGGATCGGTCCAGAGCGCGGGGGTGACCAACGTATAAAAACCGAAAAAGGACAGTAGCGACACAAGTCCAATAAGCCATACGCGACGGTTCATTCGTTTGCCTGCTATCTGGCGGATCAGTACAGCCAACGCGCAAAGACCCCACACCAGCAGACCGATGATCTTCGTGTTGGTGGCGGCAGCTCCAGCCAGGGAAAAGAACAACGCGCGGGGGAAGGTAGGCTTCTCCATCAAGCGCAGAGCTTGCCACAGGGTAAGCAGTACCAGCGCGAGCAGTACCACATCTTTGTTGTTGTAGTGCCCCTCTGCAAACATACGTGGCGACAGCACAAGAAAGAGCGTCGCTACACAACTGAGAAGGCGGGATAATCCCAGACGGCGGCTGATGAACCATAGGGCCACCGCACCGGTCATAAACAGCAGCCAAGTGTACGCGTGCCAGATGGTCATCGCTGTGCCAGTGGGGAGAGAATGATCCTGCATCAGCCAGTAGGTGGGGTAGTAAGCACACTCGCCATGATCCTTTTCCACACTGTCGGCGATCAGGCCGCTTTGCGGCCAGGGCATGCTCGAATGCGAAGTGAGTTGACTCGACAAGCCTAAAGTGGCGGCGTACTGATTCAGGTTCAAGCGCAAAATGTCCTGCTCCCAGGGCTCATCCCACGGCTGACCATAATCGGAACTGGTGAAAAGCCCCAGTGAAGTAAGCACAAGGAAGAAGAGTACCACAAGCCATGTGGATGTTTTTTTCGATACATGGATGCTTGGCACGGAGAGACCCCCTGTGTTCAAATTTGCCGGTGTATTTTGTTGAGGATATCATATCACATACAGCGGAGGGAATACAAGCGAAACCGTTTTCTGGAAGGAAAAGGATTGTGATAATTTACGGTAACGAACACGCAAATCAGGAAAATGCAACTCCCGTATCGGGAACGGCTACAGTTGCACGCTTCTATGGAACGTATGGGCGGCAGGGCTGAAAACACTCGATTTAGATCCGGTTAGCAGCATGAAAAAAAGTACCTCTCCTGTGACAGGAGTGGTACGGGGTTTCCGTTCGCATGAGTTTCAGGCTTTGCTGAAAAACATGGGATGGCTTACGATTCTGTGATGATCGAATAAAGCTTCCAAGCAGAAAGGTCAGCGCTTTCCGTCGTCGCGCATCGCTTCCAGCCAGACCTCCGCACGGCGAATGCTGTCCTCGACGGCTTCAGGCGCGGGGCCGCCGCGCAACTTGCGACGTTCCACACAGGCAGTGAGCGATATCGCTTGATATACATCCTGGGCAAAGGCCGGATGAACCGACTGCATTTCAGCCAGGGTAAGATCGCCAAGGTCGCGGTGTTCCTTCACACACTTGCCCACCAGCAGGCCGCTTACCTGGTGCGCATCGCGGAATGGCAAGCCTTTTCCCACCAGATAATCCGCAAGATCCGTGGCGTTGGTAAAGCCCATAGCGGCGCTCTTCTCCATCACATCGGCGTTAAACGTCGTGGTGGCGAGCATTTCGGTAAAGGTGGGTAGGCATTTGCATAAGGTGTCATACGCGTCAAAAAAGGCTTCTTTGTCTTCCTGCATATCTTTGTTATAAGCAAGAGGCAAGCCCTTCATCACAGTGAGCAGAGCCATCAGGTCGCCATATACCCGGCCGGTTTTGCCGCGTGTGAGTTCGCAGGCGTCGGGATTTTTCTTTTGAGGCATGATGCTGGAACCTGTGGCGAAAGCATCGTCCATGGTAGCTGTACCAAATTCATTGGTCGACCAAAGTATCAGCTCTTCACAGAAACGGCTAAGGTGCATCATACATATGCATGCGGCGGCGAGAAACGACAGTAGAAAATCACGGTCGCTCACCCCATCCATTGCATTGTCCGTTACTTCGGAGAAGCCCAGCAGTTCGGCGACGCGTTCACGGTTGAGCGGGTAGGTGGTGCCGGCCAGTGCGCCGCTGCCAAGGGGCATCACATCCGCCTCGTCAAAAGCCAGACGGAAACGCTTCACATCGCGCTTAAACATCTGGAAATAAGCCATCAGATGGAATCCCAGCGTAACAGGCTGAGCCTTTTGCATGTGTGTGTAGCCGGACATAAGCGTGTGAGTGTGCTGTTTGGAAAGAGTGACGAGGGTCATAAGCAACTTTTGCAGAAGTGCATCGATATGTAGACATGCCTCTTTGGCATACATCCGCACATCCAGCGCCACCTGATCATTGCGGCTGCGTCCTGTGTGCAGACGCTTTCCCGCTTCGCCGATGCGAGAGGTCAACTCCGCCTCGGCGAACATGTGCACATCCTCCGCGCTGCTATCAATGATGAGTTTACCCGCTTCCACATCCGCCAGAATAGCCTGCAGCCCTGCGACAATTGCCTTGCTATCCTCCATGCCGATAATCGCCTGTTCTCCAAGCATGGTCGCGTGGGCGATGGAGCCCATCAGGTCGCAGTGCAACAGCCGCTGGTCAAAAGGGATGGAGGACTGAAAATCATCCAAAAGCGCACTGGTGGGTTTCTCAAAGCGACCTGCCCAAAGCTTGGCCATAACCATACATCCTCTGCTCTGCGGCGCTGCCGCGTTATTCATCCTACAACTGCCTGATTATAACACAAGTTTACGCCCTATGAAAAGAGCATGACAAGATCAGAGATTCGCCATCCCGCTGCATACCCCGAAACTTGGCGAATAGGATAGCGGTGATAGGATGAGATCGATAGCCGTGTAGCGATTGAGCTATGCATCAACACGTGCTCCTGTTTGATCGCGTCAACCAGTTTGAACTGCTCAACCGAATTACGACAACTTACCTATGGGTATCGCCATTGACCCTGGATTTGCTCAAGCGTTATGATCTGGTACAGCGTCGGTGAGATGTGCCGAACAACCGTTTTAAGGATATGCTGATGTATCCTGTTGGCTACCGTTTACCAAACTGGATCGTCGGCTGATTGATAAGCTGCATAAAGCCCCAAATGAAGTCGCATTTGAAGAAAGCATTGGATAGGGGATACTCACCGTAGCGCCCGCAAATCAAGGGATACTTTATTATGCAAAACAATTTGATATAGCGAACTTGTGATATCTACATTCGATATTGCGATATCGATAGGCTCAAAAGAAGATGAAATACATATCGGCATTTGAACCAGCAGTCAAAATCCGCATAGAATCAACAAATGGACGGATAACAATGAAACATGTTGACTTTAACCCACAGTGATCTGAATTTCCGACAACTGTCTGGATAGGAATGCCTCAGAAGTTGATTGACGGTACTCCCAATATGGGTGGTTTAAGGTGTATCGCATATCATGCCTTCTTTGCGGATCATAACAAACGGAGCCTCTTCATCGCTTAGAAGAGGCTCCGTATGCTTTGGGTTGATGAAAGATATGGGCAAGGCTTGGACAAAAGGAAGGGTGTTACAGCGCGATGCCTGACGTGGCTAGTTGATTCGACAGTGGTCAATAGCCTAATTCACAGCACGTTGCTGGATGTACACTCCACATACACAGTGCCGTCCTTGCGACGGGTTAACTTGGCTTTGTTGCCCTCGCCATCATCGATGGTCATTTTTTCGATTTCGTTGAGTGTTAAAAAATTGACCGCGTCGCTTTCCACGAAAGCAACCCAGTTCTTGCGGTCGAGTTTTTCCTTTTTAGGGGTAGCCTCCGTCATTTCCTCGATGGTTGAACGTTTGTTTGCCATGGTTCATCCTCCTTTTGTGGTAGAGGTAGATCATAGCGCAAATCGCTTTAAAATGCAAGCTGGGCAAACGTATACGTTGACGTTCTCAACCAATACCGAATGGATAGACGGTTTCTAATAATTGGCTGTGCAATGCAGCGCCAGAAGGCAAAGGATGAGTTTTGCACGCAGACAGAGAGGGATCGTCACTCAATGGCAAATTCGTTTTCATTCAATGGTCGGCGAATGCCAAATTTCCTGATTCGTGTCGGTTTTCAGCAGTCACACAGTAGCTGTATGCACTGAAAGTGCTAAACAAGCTGCATTGCTTGACAGACTGTAAATGGAAAGCTACAATACTAAATACAATAATAACAATATATGGATACCGCACGGATGCTTTGAACAGAAATGTGTTATGCACACGAAACCAAGCAAAGCAATTTTGTTTCTGCAAAACGACAATGATCCTGAAACTCTGATGCACTGTCAGCGGATGGAGTATTTTGGACTTTGAAAATGCATCGGTATGGTTATGCTATATCGACCTATTTTCAGGCTTGCTAACCTTGTCCGATTCAGCACCGTATCATCCCATCCCAAAGGGTGAGGATTCCAGTACCATATTGATGCAACCGTTGCCTGAATGCAGACTAAAACCGAAAGGTTGAAATCTGCAAAACGTGGAAAACAGATTCAGAGATTCTTGCAAAACCAATGGAGAAATCTGACCCTTACCTTGACCATGGCATAGGATCTTGACTCCCTTCCGTCAGTCTGTAAGGAGGAAAACCATGAAAAAGCAATCTCTTTTGCTCATTCTTCTTCTTGCCCTGCTTCTTGCTGTTTCGCCTGTTGCACTGGCACTCACGTTCACGGCTGAGGATATCAAGCAACCCATCTTTCCATGGGAAACGTACACCCTGCAACTGAGCTTGTACACGGATGTAGCTACGGATATCAACTATACGCCCTATCCAGCGGAGGGCACGCTGGTGATGATTACGCTTGAATCGCTGGAAGGTAACATCGCCCTTAAAGATATCCAAAACGGCTATACACAGTTTATGCTACATGATGTAAATGATAATGCCTATGCGCCTATCAGCTGGCGTGTGTCGAATGTTATTGTTACCAATAATCTGCCCACAATGAGTGAAACCCAACCAAGCTTTGATTTGATCTATCTATTGCCAACAGGCGTGGCAGCTGGCGGAACCGCGCTGCTGATTGGAGAAGCGGATGCAAATGAGCACATTTTTGTGCAACTGCCCCAAGCGGTAAGCGAACAGAATCCGACCGCCACTGCCGCATGGGCGCCGACTGTTACGCCGGAGGCAACCTCCACGACTGCAGCGGTTGCGCTCACAACCGAACTACCGACTGAGACATCTGCGGTGGGAGTAACGGTTTTACCAACGGCGGAGGGCTCAGCGGAAAAGGTGAGCGGGTTCCTGACTTCGTTGCTTTCAACAGAGGCTGCAAAGGCAACGAATCCATGGGTGAGCGCGATTCTGACGGACGGTGCGCAGAATGTTAAATTGATAGATGGCATCATTTCCTTTTCACTGCGAGCCTATAACCCAGACTGGAAGGGACTCGACGCGACTTCAACCGATTATCCGGAACAACTATACGCAAACCTTACCGCTTATTCCTTGCCTTGTACGCTGAAAGTGACACAGGAAGGTGAAAACCTGACCGTAGCAGATAAAGACTGGAAGGCTTTTCTCAAAACGGTGACAAAGGCGGGGTCGACAGCAACTAAGGCCTTCGGTAATAAGTCGATGGCCTTGGCAATCTTGAATTTGCTGGCAGGCGATAAGCTGACAGGCGCTACGGATGCCGAGTATTCACCGCTTTTCGCTACGCAAAACAAAGTGAAACTGACTCTGACGGGCGGTCCACATGCGCTTGTATTGAACATAGCGTTCGCTAACAATGAAACGCTACTGCTCAAAGGTTATGAAGCTGCGCATCTGCGGCTGGCGATGCAGACCGGCGCAAACGTGCTCAGTACCCAGGAAATTACCGCCGTATTTATCGAAGAACTAGGCAAACAGGCGGCGGTTCTCAAGAAAAAGGCGGCAGAAAAGCAGTCGTTTGTTTTGGACATTGACAAGCTCTTCTCACAGACGTCACCCTCGGCAGACGATTCGTACTATGCTTTCCTTAGTTCTTATACTGATTCTTATGATAGCAACCTTTACTTACTGGAAAGCGCGGTATATGCCATGCCAGACTATCCGGCGCTGGATATGCCGGACTCCGGCTGGGTATCTGGCACAACAGGCGGAACAAAAGTGATTTTTAAAACACCTGGAGATGGCTATGCCCGCTATGTGCAGATGCGCAGCGCCGAAAACGACGAAGCAGCCGTGTCGGCGTTTATCCAATCCGGTGATACGGTTTCCATCCGCGTGCCCAAGGGAATGTATTACATTTTGGTTGCGGTCGGGGAGCTGTGGTACGGGCCGGTATATTTGTTTGGAGACACGGGTACTTATGTCCGCTCTGATCAGATCGAAATTCTGGGCAGTAACTACTACCACACGATCACCCTCGGCGGGGTAACGGATGGCAATATGTCCACCTATGGCGCAGACCCTTCCTCATTCCAATAATACCAAAATCTGAAGCATAACGTTACCAGTAACGCGTGGCGCAAGCCTCATTCTTCGCTTGACATATGCCGTAAATGTGGCGAGGCACAGGGGAGAGAACATGACCTGAGAGACGCGAGTATCGCGCAAAGGAGGCAGATGCACCTATGAAGAAAAAACTGTGCGCCATTTTGACCTTGACGCTGCTGCTAGGCCTGTGGGGCGGAGCGACGCAATTTGCAACTGCGCAGACTTCCAGTGAAGCTATTGTTTTTACCGATGCCGTATTGGAAGCACAGATACGGACTGCACTGAAAATGCCGGAGGGAGCCATCACGGCTAAAGACGCAGCCTCGCTTCTCTGGCTGGATGCGCACGCGGATAAAGATGCGCCGGAGAATGCGCGCATAAAGGATATCAGCGCGCTTCGCGCTTTTATCAACCTCAAAGGGGTGAACCTGAGCTACAATAACGTAAACGACATTTCTGTGCTCCAGTCGCTTCCGGCACTGCAGAAGCTTTGGTTGGAGGGCAATCCTATTGGTGACCTTACAACGCTTGGCTCACTTACTGGATTAACCCGCCTTAGCTTTGATGGTCAGTTTCGGGAATTGCCCTTTTTAGCAAACTTGACTGAACTGGAAGAACTGAATATAGGCGCCTGCAGGGTGCTGCCGCCTGAAATTTTAAAACTGAAAAAGCTGAGAATTTTCTGCGCACCGGGTGGTGAGCTTGCGGACATCAGCCTGCTTGAACAGATTCCAACTCTTACTGCGGTGGATGTGAGTTGGAATCTGGTATCGGATCTTTCTCCGCTTAAGGGCTTACCCTTAGTGGAACTGTACATTGCGGGCGATCCCATCACGGATTTCAGTCCGATTCGGGAAATTGTTCCCAATCTGGTTGGGTTGGATTTTAATGCTGCCATGGTCATCGCCGATACGGTATCCGAAGATCCGCTGCTAATTGCAGATGTGAATCTGGAAAAGGCTTTGCGCGACGCGCTGAACATCCATGATCGGCCCATTACCCTGCGGGATGCCTACATTGTTCAAAAGCTTGATATCGATTGTAAGGATGAATCGGGAAAACCATACAGCGATATCACCCCGCTCGCGGCTTTTGTGAACCTGTATTCATTGAAAATGGATGGTAATCAAGTAAGCGACCTTACCCCACTGGTGGGGTTAACCAAGCTGAACTGGTTTAGCGCGCGCAACAATAGAATCATGGATATTACTCCGTTGGCCAGTCTTCCATCCCTCAACAACCTGTATCTGGAAGGGAACCCCATTGCGGATGTATTGCCGCTTGCCGGTATGGGGACGTTGAAGGTACTTTATCTCGATCAACAACCCACCTGTGATTACGCGCCGCTGGACACGATTCTCCCTAAGCTTCAGGAAACGAATCTGAGCGTTGCGTCTACCCATGTTTCCAATGATCCGCTTCCCATATTCGATACGAATCTGGAAGCCCTCCTGCAAAAGTTCATGGGAATACAGGGAAGGCCGATTACGCTGCGGGACGCTTATCGCGTGACGGAAATACAGATGGGCGTCGAAACCATGTGGCAATCTGTGAAGGATATTTCTGCACTGCAATATTTCCCGAACCTTGAACGGCTGGCTATTTTTGGGT
>Ga0302289_1000141_pt1 | contig 41252 bp, 39 predicted proteins | sample III_Fen_N1_2_FD_194552 | JGI IMG/M metagenome (GOLD analysis project Ga0302289, IMG submission 194552) | Peat permafrost microbial communities from Stordalen Mire near Abisko, Sweden - III_Fen_N1_2 | ecosystem: Environmental > Terrestrial > Soil > Wetlands > Permafrost | place: Sweden: Abisko... | reverse complement strand
AGAGTAGGTAGTCGCCGTTTTTTGAAAGCCCCGATAGCGAAAGCTGTCGGGGCTTTTCTTATTAATATCCACCAACTTAGAAAAATGATGAAAAATATGTGCAAAAAAGTTTGCACACTTACTAACAATTAATTTTCTTTGTGGCATAGCAACATAGACCACTAAATCAATATGCCATGATTGAGATTAAACACCTATTGTTTCAGTACAAAAAAAAGCAACCCTTATTCACTGATTTTTCGGTGGAATTGAATAGCGGAAGCATTGTAGGCTTGCTGGGAAAGAATGGAGCCGGAAAATCAACCCTGCTGAACATACTGGCAGGACTGATACCGGAAGGAGGGGGCAGCATCATCATTAATGGATACCATCCATTTGAACGGAATCCCTTCTTTTTAGCCGATACCTGCCTGGTGCCTGAAGAATTCGGCTTCCCATCGGTTACCATTGACACCTACGTCAAAGCCACACAACCCTTTTATCCTTCGTTTGATACGGAAAAGCTGAACCGCATACTTAAGGAGTTTGAACTCGATCAAACCAAAAAACTGAACCAGCTGTCACACGGTCAACGTAAGAAATTTCTGATAGCGTTTACCCTGGCCACCAACTGCAAGCTGCTGCTACTTGACGAACCTACCAACGGCCTTGATATTCCCTCGAAAAGTCAATTCAGGAAAATACTGGTCAGTTCCGTCACTGACGATCAACTCGTTATTATTTCCACCCATCAAGTTAAAGACATTGATGCCATCATTGACCGGGTGGTAATTGTCGACAACGGAATCCTGTTGTTCGACAACGATATGCAATTTATCAATCAGCACTGGTATTTCGATACCGTATCCAGCCTGAACGGCCTGACCGATATCCTGCATCATGAAATCTGTCCACAAGGGTATAAAATAGTCAGGCCGGTAATTCAAGGCGTGGAATCGCCAATCGATCTGGAACTCCTGTTCAATGCTGTAGTTAGTCAAGCCATTAACTAATAAACCATGAAAGCAACTGCATTTTTCGATAGTAAACGTTTTAGCCGGCTGATGGCTTATGACCTAAGACTGAACGGCACCGCCTACTTGTTAAAGCTGGCCGCATTTACCCTGCTGATGTACATTTGGATACTTTTTCAAATGCGAGAAAGTACGGGACAGTTTATGTGGCATACATATGAAGGTCAACTTATTACAAGTGAGGTACAGGGGTATATATCCTCCTTTTTTGTAGCGCTTATCCTGTTGGGATTTTTTATCGGAACGTCATTTTCCGCCATGGGAAACAAAGTGAACCGTACCATATATCTACTACTTCCGGCCTCAACTATTGAAAAATACCTGCAGCCAATTCTCATCCGCATTGTGTTGGGAACCGGGTTGTTTTTTCTGTTGTTTTGGGTGGACGCCCAATTGGCTCGACTCACATTTGAACAGTTTCCCGTAAAAGGACCAGACATACAAACCATCAATGGCATAATGGTTTGGAAACCCGATGTGTTCGACTATTCCATGATTTTCATCAATGGAGACGCCCCATGGGCGGCCATTATTTTTACTTTTATTTCATTTGGAACATTTCTGTTTGCCTGCCCCCTGTTTTTCCGAAAACTGCAGCTGCTGAAATCCATACTTGTATTCTTCGCAGGGATATTTCTAACAGTCTGTTTGTTCGTATTGTTTTCTCATATTTTTTATCCTGGTCAGGTACACGGTTTCAATGTGCAGTTGCAAGATGTACTAATTTCTAAAAAATGCAACAACATTGAACTGGCTGCCTTTGCGTTGGCGTACTTTTCGTGGTTGTTTTTCCTGGTGATCGGTTTTTTCCGTCTCAAAGAATCAAAACTATGAGCATCGATTATAAAACATCAAAAGGTATTTTTCAGCAGTTGGCTGACACCCTTTCACACCGAATTTTAGAAGGCGCGCTCAACGCCGGGGAACGTGTCCCTTCGGTTCGCGACCTGTCGGAAGAATTCGAGGTGAACCGAAATACCCTATTGCGTACCTATACGTTGTTGAACGACGCAGGCATCATCGAAAACAAACGAGGCGTAGGCTTCTTTGTATCGGAAGATGCCGTAGAACGCATCCGTACACAGGAAAAAGTCCTCTTCTTTGCCGAAGAGTTGCCCGAATTTATCAACAAAGTCAGAATTCTAAAACTGACGAAAGACGATTTGTCCGAATTAGTACAACAACTAGATAAAAATGCACACGTATGAAAACCAGCACCAAACTAATACTGATATTCAGTGGCTTGTTCGTAGCAGGCATTCTTTCCCTTTATATTACTTCAAGTGTCTTTAGAGATAAAAAACGCTTTTCTCAGGATGTGGATTATAGGCAAGAAACGGGACGCTTGCCCGATTTTAGCGTTGTGGTTGTTCAGGACAGCGCCGCTTGTATACTGATTACAAGCGATTCAAACAGTCTATTATGGTTTCAGCCACGTGATTCCATGCAAAAATCACTCAAAGTTTATGTGCGAAACGACACGCTTTTTGTTGCACAAACACCTTCGGACATTGCGTATCGGGTTCGCATCATGGCCAAGAACGTAACAACCGTCCTGGTGAAAAGAGGTGCCAGCGTCAGACTCTTGAAAATTATTCAGGACAAACTGTACGTACAGGTAGAGAGTGGATCGTGTTACCTAGAGTCAATACCCAATGAAGAACAGATTAATTTGCAACAAAAAACCTTACATTTAACCGTAAACGCAAGCGCTAAATCGTATATTGAGTTTAATAGTTGGTGCGATTTCCTGACAGTAAACGTAGATAGCTCCCGTTTGCAGATTAATACGAGCAGTGATCCAAACAGTTACATACGCAGCGTGGCGCTTACGGCTCATCATGGTTCGACGGTCATCCTATACAAATGTCCGTCACAGTTTACCATGCAAAAAGATTCCACATCAACGTTCCGAGTTTATTGATACAAAACAGTCAGCAAATAAGGCTCTGTCAGCAAAAATTGACGGGGCTTTTTTACTGATTTAGAAAATAATAGCCCTAAAACGAACAAGCAATTCAAATTTTATTATATTTGCATCAATACTTAAAACACGACCACCATGAAAAAAATTGCTAAAGCAACCATAGCTTGTATGGCCACCTGTATGGCATTGGTTTTTTATTCGTGCGATGAAAAGACCACGGACGACTTGAACGCGGATTATGCCGACTTCACCATTCAGCAAAGCAAAGAGAACCTTCAGAGTGAAGGTATGGCGGTTCTTGAGAAAATAGATGCCATGAAAGATATGGAATGGGTCTCCTCCGTACAGAGCCTGATGGGTTTAATGGGTATGGGGATGCAGGATGAGGAGATAAATAACGCTATCAGTCCCTTATTGGCCCCATTGGCAAACGCCGACAAAAACATCATGGGTATTGCCACGTTGCGCGCAAGCAGTAACGCGATGGATTCACTGAGCAACGTGTTTAAAAAATTCGGTGGCACCTATACGTACAATGCTGGTGTCGATACGTTTGACTATTCACGCTCAACAACGCACTTTACGATTAGCTTTCCCATTGGTGAAAGCACAACAAACAACGGTACGCTTACCATCGACAACTATACCTACCAGTATTCGAAAACCATCGAATCTACTGTTTTGGAAATGCCCAGAAGCTTGCGCATGACGCTGAAGAAAGGAAATACGACCTTGCTTTCGTTAATCATGAGCGCCTCGTATCGTGACGATGACATGCCCAGTATGGAAAATACCGTGATTACGTTTAAGGAAGGCTACATTTTTGATCAAACGGCCAACTACGATCCGAAAAAGGTTTCTTGGGATTTCAGCTTTGCGTTAAACAGCCAGAAATTTTTCCAAGGTGGATGTGATATGGATGGCACACTGAGCTACGATTCAATTTCTGCACATTTGAATGAAAACACCCTGGAAGAAAATACCATGGATCGCCTGTTCAATAACATGAACGCATCCGTTCAACTCGGGAACATCAAAGCCGTCGGTAAAGTCACGTATGCCCAGTTTTTGAAAGACAAGCAAGCGTTTGATGAAACATACGGCGGTTACAGAGACAACGGAGGCTACAATGCAGAGCCGACTCAAGAAGCAATAATTGACAAAAAATGCGCTATTTATAATAAGAACGTCAAGGCAACCTTGCTGTATGCAGACTCCAAAAAGGCCATTGCTAAACTGTTGTTCTACAAAAAAAATCAAGAGGACGGATATAACTCATGGTTTAAAATGGACTCAAAGGCTGCATTTGAAGATGGAACGTCTTTGGACGGAAGCTTCTTTGACGAAGGGTTCTCTCAATTTGATACAGCTTTGGACAATTTTATTGCTGAAATGAAGGCTAATTATCACATAACTAATGATCAAACGACACAACCGAATTAAAAATAACTGTTTCCAACGATACTCAACATGATAACCGAAAAGGAGTCCGACAACCGTTCGGACTCCTTTCCAGTATAGGACCTTCCACGCATGAATCGATTCCTTTTTTTTCTGTTGTTTTTGGTCGGCGTTTTTCTGTCGGCCAATGGAGAAACGCTCCTGCAAACGGATACCATCCGAAAAGAACTGCGTGAAATACGCGTCAGCGACAATCAGCGAAGGGCGTTGGATGCCACCTTTCCCGGAAACGATCGTTTGTACGAGAAAGATTTCTCAAGAACGCCCGCATTTATGGGCGAATCGGATATTATGCAGACCATCCGTCAGTTATCCGGCATTCAATCGGTGAGTGAAGGCAATAGCGGCTTGTACGTGCGAGGGGGGAGTGCGGGGCAGAACCTCTTTTTACTCGATGGCATGGAATTGCTCAACCCTTCCCACTTGATGGGCATTTTTTCCGTGTTCAATCCCACCACTACAGGATCGGTCTCCGTGTACAAGGGGCAAGCACCGGTTGATTTGCAGGGGCGGCTCTCTTCCACCGTTGCCGTTTACAGCAAGGAACCGACTGCCGACAATCAAGGTTTCGACGTGAACCTGGGCACCATGACAACTACGATGTCCTGGATCAAACGATTGTGCAACGGAAAGCTTGATATCACCACCGGCATTCGAAAAAGCTATTTGGAAGCCATTGGGGCTGTGCTTTCCCCTTTTCTGAGCGATGAACAGAATTATTTCAAAACAAATAGCTACCGGTTTTACGACTTCAACGGAAAGGCTACCTATCACGTTGATTCTACTACCAACCTAACCTTTTCCTGGTACACGGGCAACGACAAGTTTCGGTATTCCGATCCGAGTATGGAGTATTTGGCCACCAACGAATGGGGAAACGACGCAATGACCCTGCTCTATTCCCATCAACGACGTCCGGGATCAACGTTTGAATCGAGTCTGGCCTATCATTCCACCTATTCCGATTTTAACGGCGACATCATTTCCTACACGATGCAAGCCCTCAGTTCGTACAAGGAAATTCAATGGAAAAACCAGTGGGAACGGACATGGGGCAATCACCGTTTCCATGCCGGCGTATCGTTGGCCGACCAGCAAACAATGCCCCTGGACATGCTGTTTAACTACAACTCGGATACGCTTAAGCAGTACCATCGCTATGAAAACGGGTTGGCAACGCTATATGCAGGCGATTATTTCACGGCACGCTCCGGTACCTTGAACGGATACGCCGGAGTACGGTTTACCGGTAACCTGTGTGTTGGCAATAACAGCAGCATACTGCTCAACCTGTCACCCGTATTTTCCCTGTCGTACCTGCTTGCCCACGAGCAATCCCTGAAACTTTCGGTATCGCTGAACGACCAACAGGTACACCTGGCCGCCCTAGGGTCTGTTCCCCTGCCGAACGACATCTGGGTGCCTGTCACGAAGGAATTGCCGTCCGAAACAGCAAGCCAACTCACCATCGGTTACATGAAAGACTGGGGAAGCGGCAACCTGTCCATAGAAATGTACGGTAAAAAGCTCGATCATCAACTCATTTTCAACTTATTGACAGACAACGAGGATGTTAACGATTTTGAAGACCGCTTCTTTCACGGAAAAGGGCTGGCCTATGGGGTCGACTTTTCCGTAGAAGCAAACAGAGGGCCTTTTACAGGACAGTTGAGCTATTCCTATTCCCGATCCATCCGGTCGTACTCCGGTATTTTGTCGGGAAGGTGGTTCAACGACAAGTACGACAGACCTCACGACCTGAATGTGACACTATCCTACACCCCAAACAAGACCTGGGATTTTGCTGCCAACTGGGTGTATGCATCGGGCAGCAACATGAACCTGCCTGCAGGCCGGTGGTGGTTGATGGGACAGCTTATGAACGATTACGAGACGTTCAACGGATTTCGGTTGCCCAACTATCACCGATTGGACGTGTCAGCCAACTGGCACCTGAAAACCAAACGCTTTAAGTCGTCGGTCATCAACTTTTCCATCACCAACCTGTACAACAGAGCCAATGCCTACTTTGCCTATTTTAAGGTGTACCAGGATAGAAACCGGTACAACCTGGACATACGGACCAAACAAGTATCCCTGTTTCCCATTTTACCATCCATCAGTTGGCGTTTTAGTTTCAACTAACCTATGAAACACCTGATTTACCTACTTACCGTAATTTGTTTGGTGGCCTGTTCGTCACCAGTTGAATTGGAACAGCAATCCTATGAACCACAGGTGGTTGTGGATGGTTTTATTGAATCTGGCGGTTATGCCACCCTTTACCTGACGTGGAGCTCACCCTTCCTCACGTCCTACGATTCAGCTTCCATTAGACGTTCCTTCATCACATCCGCGTCTGTTTTCCTGTCCAATTCAAAAGGGGAGACAGAAGCGTTGACCCTTTTCCGCAGCAACAACTTCTTTCCACCCTATGTGTACAAGTCAACCGAGATGAAGGGAGAAGCCGGAGAAACCTATTCAATCACCATCCGGTACGATGGAAAAATCATTACGGCGACCACCACCATCCCAGCCTCTCCGAGTGTGGGCATCCTTTCCATGAACGCGGTCTCCGACACATCAGGAAACCTTAAACTGAGTGTGCTGCCTCGGTCGTCAACGGAAACCTGGCTGTTTATACAAGTGAAAAGCGCCCTTGCCAAGGAACAATACCACCCCATATTGACACCGGTTGTCAAGTTGAAGCCGGAAGAGGGACTTCACACCATTCCCATTCACCGCGTAGCCGAAAGCAACGTGCATCACTTGGACACCATCAAGCGATTCTATACTAGCTGGCCTCGTTATGAATATTCCTTGGACGATGTCATCACGCTGAAGTATGGTACCGTTGATTTTGACTCATACCAACTACTGAAAAGCATTTTTGCCGATCAGGCCATTCAATCCAACCCGTTTGCCATTAATTCCGTCGGTATTCGTAGTAACATCAATGGGGGCATAGGTAGATGGACAGGAATCGGTTTGGCGCCCACGCTCGTCTACGATGGGGCGAACTGATAAAAAAATAAAAAAAATTACACAGAAGTAGCAAAAGTGAGAAAAAAAACAGCTAACTTGACCGCTGAATTGTTCAAACAACGAAGGCAAGACAACTTGTTTAAATAGAGCTGTCTATCCCGATAGAATGATGCTTAAATGAACCATGAAGCACAGTTGGCAAGTAAAATTGCAACAGAAACAAATATAATTGTAGCAAAATGCTACCAATGTGGCAAATGTTCTGCCGGATGTCCATTAGCTACCGATATGGACGTTACCTCCAGCGCCATTCTCCGATTGCTGCAGTACAACACCGAAGCCACCGACACCGAAGTGTTACGTTCAAACGCCATTTGGCTTTGCCTGTCGTGTGACATGTGTTACTCACGCTGTCCCAATCAAATAGACATTCCCGGGGTAATGGACTTACTCAGGCAGGAATCTGTCCGTCAAGGCTGTACGAATGCTGCCGCGCGCAACATCGTACGTTTCCATCGTTCTTTCCTCGACGTGGTGCAACAGACCGGACGCTCTTTTGAAATGGGAATGGTACTCGATTACAAATGGAGGAGCAAACGTTGGTTTGATGATCTGGCCCTTGCACCCCGCATGTTTCTGAAGGGCAAACTGCGCTTACTACCCGAAGTTGTTAAGAAACGGAAAGAGATTTTGCGACTGTTCAAGCGGACCCTATTTTTAAGAAAAAACGTATGAGTGAAATCAATAAACGAGTAGGGTTCTATCCCGGTTGTTCCCTGAACGGCACAGCCAGCGAGTACAAGACATCCGTTTTGTCGCTGGCCAACGCATTCGGCATCGAACTGGAGGAAGTGCCCGATTGGAACTGCTGCGGCGCCACGGCGGCCCATAACCTGAACAAAAACCTGTCGCTGGCCCTGCCTGCCAGGGTGCTGGCAAACGCCGCCGAAGCCGGCATGAAAGACATATTGGTGCCTTGCGCCTCGTGCTACAACCGCTTGGCCTTGACCCTGCACGCCCTTCAGGATGAGTCGGTGAGAGCCGAAGTGGAAGCCCTCATTGCGAAACCCCTGGATGCCGGCATCCGTGTCATGAATATGATCCAATTTGTACAAGAGTACATCCAACCCCATTTGGATGAAAAGATACAACGACCGTTTTTCGCCAAGACAGCCTGTTATTATGGCTGCCTGCTGGTGCGGCCGCATGAGGTGCTGCACTTCGACAGGACCGAAGACCCACAATCCATGGACGAGGTGATGCAAACACTCGGCGTCGGTACCATAGACTGGCCCTACAAGACCGAATGTTGCGGAGCCGGACTCACCATGAGCCGTACCGACCTGGTATCCAAACTGTCGGGAAATATTGTGGCGGATGCCGCCGAACGGGGCGCACAAGCCATTGTGGTTGCCTGTCCCATGTGTCACGCCAACCTGGATATGCGTGGACAGCAATCATCGGGGAAAGACACAGCCCCCATACCTATCTTGTACCTGAGCCAGGCGCTGGGTATGGCCATCGGTTTGGATGAAAAACAAACAGGTATTGGCCACCACCTGACTCCGGTGAAACCGGAGCTGCTGTGCGCCAAACAACCGGAGCAAATTGTTCAACCCGAATTTAAAAAGGAGGTCTAAGATGGCACGAATAGGCGTATTTGTCTGCCATTGCGGCGAAAACATAGCAGCCACGGTGGATTGTGGCAAAGTGGCCCTGCAAGCCTCGAAGCTGCCGGGCGTCGCGGTTGCCATCGATTATAAGTACATGTGCTCCGACCCTGGCCAAACCAAGATCAAAGAAGCCATCAAGGAGCACAACCTTACCGGCGTTGTTGTATCGGCCTGTTCACCGAGGATGCACGAAGGCACCTTCCGCAAAGCCTGCTCCGAAGCCGGCTTGAACGCTTACCTATGCGAGATGGCCAACATCCGGGAGCAATGTTCCTGGGTGCACGAAAAAAGCGAACAGACCACCCAAAAGGCCTACGAACTGGTGCGCACACTAGTAGAGAAAGTGAAGCTCAACCACCCCCTTGATCCCATCAAGGTACCCGTTAACAAAACGGCCGTGGTCATTGGAGGTGGGGTAGCCGGCATTCAAGCCTCTCTCGATATAGCCAATGCAGGCCATCACGTGGTCTTAGTGGAACGCGAACCTTCCATCGGAGGGCACATGTCGCAACTTTCCGAGACCTTTCCCACCCTCGATTGCTCCCAATGTATCCTGACACCCCGCATGGTGGAAGTGGCCCAACACCCGAACATCACCTTGTACTCGTATTCCGAAGTGGAAGCGGTAGACGGTTTCATCGGCAATTTCAACGTCACCATCCGCCGCAAGGCCCGATATGTGGATGAGAAAACCTGTACAGGCTGCGGAACCTGCACCACCAAGTGTCCCACCAAAGACATACCCAACGAATTCGAACAAAACCTGACCACCCGCAGGGCCATCTACGTGCCCTTTCCCCAGGCGGTACCCAATAAGCCCGTTATCGACAGGGAACACTGTCGTTACTTCAACACAGGCAAGTGCAAGGTCTGTCAGGCTGTCTGTCCCATCGATGCCATCCATTTCGACCAAGAAGACGAACGCATCCAGCTGAATGCCGGTGCCATCGTATTGGCCACCGGGTTTGACATCAAACGGACCGACTTTTTTCCCGAATACGGCTACGGCAAGTACCCCGACGTAATCGACGGCCTGCAATTTGAACGGTTGGCTTCCGCTTCGGGGCCCACGCAGGGAGAAATCAGGCGACCCTCCGACGGCCAAATACCCAAGACCATCGTGTTTGTGGCCTGTTCAGGTTCGCGCGACGCGGCAAAAGGCATTCCGTACTGCTCCAAGATCTGCTGCATGTATACCGCCAAACATACCATGTTGTACAAGCACAAGGTACACGATGGTATTCCCTACGTCTTTTACATGGATATCCGGGCAGCCGGTAAGAACTACGACGAATTTACCCGCCGCGCTATTGAGGAAGACGGAGCGCGCTACATCCGTGGACGGGTCTCGACCATCTTCGAAGAAAAAGGACAATTAATTGTACGAGGAGCCGATACCTTACTGGGAGGGCGTCCCGTTGAAATCAAGGCTGATATGGTCGTTTTAGCCACAGCCGCCATCGCCAACACAGGAGCGGCTACCCTGGCTCAAACCCTCCATGTTTCCTACGACGCCTATCACTTCTTTTCCGAGGCTCATCCTAAATTGAAACCGGTGGAAACCAACACGGCCGGCATCTTTTTGGCAGGCGCCTGCCAGGCACCCAAGGATATACCGGAAAGCGTGGCCGCTGCATCGGGTGCTGCCGCGAAAGTAATCGGCCTGTTCTCGAACAACGAACTCACCCGCGACCCCCTGGTGGCTAGTGTGAAACGTACCCCGGCACCGCCCTTTTCCACCTGTATGGGGTGCATGATGTGCGTCAGCGTATGCCCCTACCAAGCCATCGGGCAGGAAGAAATCCGCGACCGGCAAGGGAAGGTTATCAAGGTTATTGCCTACATCAACCCGGGACTGTGTCAGGGCTGTGGCACCTGCGTTTCCGTCTGCAAGTCGAAATCCATCGACCTGGAAGGCTATTCGAACCTGCAATTGTTAGCCGAAGTTGAAGCTTCCTTGCATTCGTAAATAGTTTGTAATGATGAATTTAAACATGGTTATTTAAACCATATACTTTAAATATAACGTTTTACTACTGAACGTTTCAATATGGAACCCTTCGAACCCAAGATAATCGCCTTTGTCTGCAACTGGTGTACGTATGCCGGTGCCGACCTGGCCGGAACCAGCCGACTCAAATACGCGTCGAATGTGAAGATCATTCGCTTTCCCTGTACCGGCCGCATTGATTTCATGCTACTGCAAAAAGCCTTTGCCAACGGAGCCGACGGCATCATCGTGTCGGGATGCCATCCCAACGACTGCCACTATACCTCGGGCAACTACCATGCCCGCAGACGGTGGACCATCTACAAAAGCCTGCTCGATTTCACCGGCATTGACACCAGCCGCATCGCCTTCACCTGGGTTTCAGCCGCCGAAGGATCAAAGTGGGCCGACTTGGTGAACACCACGGTGGAAACCATCCGCCAACTGGGGCCCTATACCGACATGCAGGAACTGATTGGACAATCAACACACGAACCACAATGAATACCCTGCACACACTTTCCCGCCAACAGCTCGAACTAGGGGCGCAGGTCATCATAGGCTATACCCCCGGTTCCAACGGGACGTCCGGAACCAGCCGCCCACCCAAACCCTTCTTCGCCCAAAGCCCCGAAGAGGTAGAGCAGCTTATCTTCGACGATACCTGCCACTATAACCTGGCCGTTTATCTCACCAAAAAAGAAGTGACCGCCCTAGGCAAGCGCGTTCTGTTCGCCACCCTGCCCACGCTGCGTAGTATCATCCGGCTTGCGGTGGAACATCAAGTGAACGAAGGCGACGTTGCCGTAATCGTACGAGCAAACGACACTGAATACGCCCTGCTCAATACATTGGCTGAGATGGAAACCTTCCTGAATGGCCGCACGCCCGCTATGTCGCAAGAAGACCGTGAACAACTGGATGCCTTGTTGGCCATGAACCAGGAAGAACGATGGGCGTTTTGGAAAGAAGCCTTTGAAACCTGCATCCGCTGCTACGCCTGTCGGCAAGCTTGCCCCCTGTGTTACTGCGCCACCTGCGCTGCAACCGCAAACCAACCCCAATGGATACCGGTAGCTCAGCATGCGCTGGGAAACACGGAGTGGCACCTGATGCGTGCCATGCACCTAGCCGGACGCTGCATCACCTGCGGGCAATGCGGCGAAGCCTGTCCAATGGGACTTCCCGTTCATTTGTTGGCCTTTTACCTGGCCGAAACCGTTCAGCACGAATACGGAGCGGCTTCCGGCCTGACACTCACCGAAACAACGCCTATGAGCGTGTATAAACCCGAAGACACCACGAATTTTATACGATAGAACATGCCCATCTTGGTCAAACTACTTCAACGTACGTCATATAATTCCCTGATAGAGAAACTATTGGATGAATTTCAGGTGTACGCGCCCGTCAAAAAGGGCAAACAGGTGCTGTACGAGAGGATACGTGCTGTCCATGACATGGAAACCGACTACCTCTTGCCCGTACTTTCAGCCAAGTCGCTGGTTTTTCCGCCGGTTGAAACCCTGTTCACCTTTGAACGTAAAAAAGAGGGTGTCGATGTGCTGCCGGTAGCCGTGGAGAACCTACCTGAACGTGTCCTGCTTGGTGTACGCCCCTGCGATGCACGCGGTATAGCCATTTTACGGCAGACCTTCGCTCAGGAACCCGTAGACGCCATTTTCGAGGCCCGCTTTAACAAAACCATCCTGATTGGGCTTTCCTGTGCCACCGCCGACGAAGCCTGCTTCTGCGGCAACCGGGCCGGTGATACCACGGGCAGCGATATCCTACTCACACAGGTTTCCAACGGCGACTACCTGGCTGAAATCATAACCGAAAAAGGCCAACGATTGGTAGAACGCCACGCCGACCTGTTCGAAACCCCCACGGAACTGCCCGATAAAGCGGCGTTTGTGGCCACGGTAAGAGGATTGGATAATGTGGAGAACCTGCCGGCCCTACTGAAAGCCGCCTTCGACAGCAAGGTGTTTGATCAACAATCCTTAGCCTGCATCGGTTGCGGCACCTGCACTTACGTGTGTCCCGTATGCAGCTGCTTTGACATGCAAGACGAAACCCAAGGCAGCAAGGGGCGGCGTGTCCGTTGCTGGGATAGTTGCGGTTTCAGTTGCTTCACCGTCCATACATCGGGTCACAACCCCCGTGAAACACAAGGCCAACGTTGGCGGCAACGCGTCATGCACAAGTTCAGCTACCTGCCGGAATCCAACCATACGTTTGGTTGTGTGGGATGTGGTCGCTGTATCCGCAGTTGCCCGGTCAAACTGGACATTTCCCAACTTATAAACCAAATTGCTCATGTGTAGCTCTACCAATACTTACGTGCCTTATTCCATGCGGCTACAGAAAATTACCCAGGAAGCTCCCGGTGTAAAAACCTTCCGCCTTGAGTTCATCGATCCCGCCGACGCAGCACGCTTTTCGTTCAAGACCGGCCAATTCGCCGAATACTCCGTGTTTGGAGAGGGGGAAAGCACCTTCTGCATTGCTTCGCCCCATACCCGCACAGGCTATGTGGAATGCACTTTTCGTCAGGCAGGACGCGTTACTACGGCCTTATCCGGTTTGGAGGAAGGCGACGTGGTAGGCTTTCGCGGCCCTTACGGCAACACCTTTCCCATTGACGACTGGAAAGGTAAGAACCTGGTGTTCGTAGCAGGAGGCATAGCCTTGCCGCCCATGCGCAGTGTCATTTGGTCGTGCATCGACAATAGAGCAGATTACAAAAATATTACCATTGTGTACGGCGCCAAAACCGTGGACGACCTGGTGTACAAGCACGAGCTCGACGAATGGGAGCAGCGCGAGGACATCAACCTGCACCTCACAGTCGATCCAGGCGGCTCTACGCCCGATTGGAAGGGCAGGGTAGGGTTCGTACCCACCATTTTAGCCGAAGTGGCTCCTTCTTCGGAAAACACCATTGCCATTGTCTGCGGCCCGCCCATCATGATCAAGAACACCATGCCCGTGCTAAAACAACTCGGCTTTTCGGAGGAACATATTTTCACCACCCTGGAAAATAGGATGAAATGCGGTATCGGCAAATGCGGCCGCTGTAACATAGGAAGCACCTATGTGTGCAAGGATGGTCCTGTCTTCACGGCTGCCCAGTTGGCCCAACTCCCCAACGAGTTTTAAACCGCTGAGAAGAAAAACCACAAAAGGGTTTTCATAGTGTTTAAATATTAGTATCTTTGCGGGGTTTTACAAAAAGCGGCTTTCAACGTGGGAAAATTTGACCAATATAAAATAGTACTAAAGGCATTGCCGGCTGGAACCCACACGTTTGAGTATCTGTTGGATAACGACTATTTTCTGAAAATAGACAGTCCGGAGGTGGGACGCGGGAAGGTGAATGCCACGGTAACAGTAAAACACAACGAAGGTGAATATGAAATCCGCTTCCAATTGGATGGCGTCATTCAAATTCCCTGCGACCGCTGTCTCGATGATATGGATTTGCCCGTTAGCCAAAAAAGCCGCTTAATTGTGAAATTTGGCAAGGAATACGCCGAGGAAAGCGATGAAATTATTGTCATTCCCGAGGACGAAGGGGAAATTAACTTGGCATGGTTTCTCTACGAGTTCATAGCCCTCAGCATACCGGTTAAGCATGTACATGCCCCCGGAAAATGCAACAAGCTGATGTCCACTAAGCTGAGTAAACACATAGTGAAGTCGGTTGACGATGAGGGAGAAGACAATGCATCGTTTGACGATGCCGACGAAGACACGTCCGAAGAGCCTGAACAAACAGACTCACGGTGGGACGATTTAAAGCAAATTATTGATAACAACTAATAAAAAAGATCATGGCACATCCTAAACACAAACACTCAAAAACCAGAACGGCCAAGAGAAGAACCCACGATAAAGCACAAGCACCCACACTGGCAGTATGTCCACAATGCGGTGCCATGCATATTTACCACACCGTTTGTGGCGAATGTGGCTATTACCGTGGTAAGATCGCTATTGAGATGGCTGCTGCTGTGTGATGCAGTACCTATCATCGAACGTTAAAACCCCGTCTTTCGGGGTTTTTTTGTTAACAGACCCATTGAATGCAAGAGATTTTCTGTATTTTTGCACAAAAATACACTAAATGAGAAATTTTAATGCGATTATTACCGGTGTGGGCGGCTATATTCCCGAAGCCATTCTCACCAACGATGATATTACCAAATTAGTTGATACCTCCGACGAGTGGATCACCACCCGTACCGGCATTAAGGAGCGACACATACTGAAAGGAGAACACGTCGGTGCCTCGTTTATGGGCATTAAGGCCGTTGAGGAACTGCTCCGGAAAACCAATACCAAACCCGAAGACGTGGATGTTGTGATTTGTTCCACCACCACGCCCGACTACATATTTCCCTCCACCGCGTCCATCATTGCCGAACAATGCGGCATCAAGAATGCATTTGCCTACGATTTGACGGCAGCCTGCAGTGGCTTTATCTACGGTTTGGTCAACGGCGCCATGTACATTGAGTCGGGTCGCTATAAGAAAGTCATCATGGTCTCCACCGAGAAGATGTCTTCCATCACCAATTACGAAGACCGCACCACCTGTCCCCTGTTCGGCGATGGTGCCGCTGCTGTGATGTTGGAGCCTTCCACCGAGCCATTAGGTCTGATTGATAGTGTATTGCGTACCGATGGGTCCGGATTCCCTTACCTTCAGATTAAGGCAGGAGGATCGGTGAATGCGGCCACGCACCAAACCATAGCCAACCGCGAGCATTTTGTTTACCAGGAAGGCCAGCAAGTATTCAAGGCTGCTGTTTCAAAATTGGTGGAAGCTTCCGAGGAAATGAGGACGAGAAATCATCTGAGCCCCGAAGACATCACCTGGGTAGTTCCCCATCAGGCCAATATGCGCATTATCGATTCTGTGACGCGCTACATGAATATTCCCATGGAACGTGTGTTGGTAAACGTCCAAAAATACGGAAACACCTCTTCGGCCTCCATTCCCATTTGCTTATGGGAATTCGAGAACAAACTCAAGAAAGGCGACGTGCTCATCATGTCCGCTTTCGGTGCCGGTTTCACCTGGGGATCTGTTTACCTGAAATGGGCCTATTGATAGAGAATAAACCGATTAAAAAGCCTATCTTTGTGGTTTCAACGTAAATATGATGCACAAGGCAGGGTTTGTCAATATCGTCGGTAATCCGAATGTGGGGAAGTCCACCCTCATGAATAATTTGGTGGGGGAACGTATTTCCATCATCACCTCGAAGGCACAAACCACACGGCACCGCATCATGGGCATCGTGAACGGCGAAGACTTTCAGATTGTCTATTCCGATACCCCTGGTGTATTGACTCCCAATTACAAGCTGCAGGAATCCATGCTGCATTTCTCGCAGTCTGCGTTGGTGGATGCCGACATTTTGTTGTACGTAACTGATACGGTGGAAACGTTCGACAAAAACCTACACTTCATTCAACAAGTACAAGGGCTTGAAATACCGGTACTTGTGGTGATTAATAAAATTGACCTGTCCAACCAGGAGGCCTTGGAGAAGCAAGTCGAGGCCATGCAGGCAACATTCCCCAAGGCGGAGATATTCCCCTTGTCGGCATTGCGGAAATTCAACATCCAAAACCTGCTGAGCCGCATCAAGGAACTGCTGCCCGAGTCACCGCCGTATTTTGACAAAGAAGCCCTCACCGACAAACCGGCCCGCTTTTTTGTGACGGAGATTATACGGGAGAAGATCTTACTGTATTACCAAAAGGAGATACCCTATGCGACCGAAGTCGTGGTAGAAGCCTTTGAAGAAACAGGTAATCTGGTTAAAATCAGTGCTCTAATCATTGTTGAACGCGACACCCAAAAGGGCATTATCATCGGTCACGGCGGACAAGCATTGAAAAAGATTGGCACACAAGCCCGTTACGATATAGAAGCCTTTCTGGAGAAGAAGGTCTTCTTGCAACTTTTTGTGAAAGTCGAGAAAGACTGGCGCAACAAAGAGACCAAACTCAAGTATTTCGGTTACCAACCGGAATAAGCGTACAGAAACAAACAGAAAACAACTAAAACTATGGGTAATATAGTAGCCATTGTGGGACGCCCCAATGTCGGCAAGTCAACGCTTTTCAACCGCCTCACCGAGTCCAAGCAAGCCATTGTCGATGAAGTCTCAGGTACGACCAGAGACCGTCAATACGGCCTGGCCGAATGGTGCGGTACCGAATTCTCTGTCATTGACACCGGTGGCTGGGTCAACAAATCCGGCGACCTTTTTGAGGCGGAAATTAAGAAACACGTCCAAATAGCCATCGAGGAAGCCGATGTGATTATCTTTATGGTTGATGTCCAACACGGACTTACCGACCTGGACCTGTCAGCGGCCAAAATCCTCCGCAACACCAAGCACCGCCCCGTTTTGCTGGTAGCCAATAAGGCCGATACCCATGAGATGGAGTACGGAGCATCTGAATTTTACAGCCTCGGATTGGGCGATCCCATTCCTGTATCATCCATCAACGGATCAGGCACCGGTGATTTTCTGGATATTCTCGTCAGCAAGTTTCCCAACAAAGACGCCCAGGCCGAAGTGCTGGAAGACCTTCCCAAGATAGCCGTGGTGGGACGCCCAAATGCCGGCAAGTCATCGCTGGTCAACGCATTGGTGGGTGAAGAACGCACCATTGTCACCGAAATTGCCGGAACCACCCGCGACACCATCCATACCCGCTACAATAAGTTCAACTTCGACTTTTACCTGATGGACACCGCCGGTATCCGCAAAAAAGGCAAAGTGACCGAAGACCTAGAGTACTACTCCGTGGTCCGTTCTATCCGTGCCATTGAAAACTCCGATATATGCGTGTTGATGATAGACGCCACCCGAGGCATTGAAAGCCAGGACATGAACATCTTCTCCCTGATTCAAAAGAATAAGAAGGGACTGGTTGTTGCCGTCAATAAGTGGGACTTGGTGGAGGATAAAGACAATAACGCCGTCAAGACCATGGAGGCAGCCATTCGGGAACGTTTTGCCCCCTTTGTGGATTTCCCCATCATTTTCACCTCCGCGCTCACTAAACAACGTATATACAAGGTGTTGGAAACCGTGAAGATGGTTTATGAAACCCGCGCCCGCCACATCAGCACCAATCAGCTCAACGAATTCTTCCTGCCCCTGATTGAAAATACCCCACCGCCGGCTGCAAAGGGAAAATACATCAAGGTGAAATATGTGACCCAACTTAAAGGCCCCATGACGCCTACGTTTATCTTTTTCTGCAGCCTGCCGCAGTATGTTAAAGACCCCTATAAACGCTTTTTGGAGAATCGATTACGTGAACAATGGGACTTCTGCGGCGTGCAATTGCAGCTCTTTTTCCGACAGAAATAGTGGTCTGTTAACCATCTTTAACCATATCGTTCAGGACAATCTCACGTGTTTTCGTATATTTGCGTTGCAGGCGCGTATGATTGATGTAACTGGCTGACCTGCAAAGGGCAGTATATAGGAGCCGGCACTTTACGTTGAAATCACTCTTAATGCATCGCTTTATTGTTCTCTTTCCCAAATCAGCAACGATTTGGGAAAGAGTCTTTTTAGGGGGTAGCCTTCCGCTTTCAGGTGGATTTGTTACCTTTGTAACAACATGGAGGCAGCAATGAACAAAGAACGCATCGTCGTGGGACTTTCCGGAGGCGTCGACTCAAGCGTGGCCGCCTGGGTGCTCAAGCAACAGGGCTACGAGGTGGTGGGCGTGTACATGATCAACTGGAAAGACACCGTAGGTACCTTGTCGGGAGAATGCCCCTACGAAGACGATCAGTTAGTGGCCGAATTGGTGGCCCGCAAGCTCGACATTGAATTTCATGTGGTAGACCTGAGCGACACCTACCGCGATCGCGTGGTTAACTACCTCTTTTCCGAATATGAGCAGGGCAGAACCCCCAATCCCGATGTGCTGTGCAACCGTGAAATCAAGTTTGATGCCTTTTTGGAAGCCGCCAAAACCCTTGGTGCCGAACGGGTAGCTACCGGCCATTACTGCCGCAAAGAAACCCTCTATTTGGACGAACAGGGTTTGCCGGTCAACCCTGCTTCCGCCTGTGCAAGACCTGTTCACCGACTGTTGGCCGGTTTGGATCCCAACAAAGACCAATCCTATTTCCTGTGCCAGCTATCCCAAGAGCAACTATCGAAAGCCCTGTTTCCGGTGGGAGACATCAACAAGCCTGAAGTACGCCGCATTGCCGCCGAACTGGGACTGGCCACCGCCCAAAAGAAAGATTCCCAAGGCATTTGCTTCGTAGGGAAGGTGGATTTACCCGTTTTTCTGCAACAAAAGTTGGAAAAGAAACCGGGCGTAGTGGTCGAAATTCCCGCCGATCTGAAAGCCTACAACCGCATGATTCCTGAAGCATTGGAAGACAGACTCCGCAAGCAAGCCAAACCCTATTTCTACCGTCTGAAAGACGGCACTGTAGTAGGAGACCATCAGGGAGCCCATTTTTATACCATCGGTCAACGTAAGGGCCTAGCTATTGGAGGACACGAACTGCCACTCTTCATTTTGGCCACCGATATCACCACTAACATCATCTACGTGGGTGAAGGCGACAAACACCCGGGCTTGTACCGCAAGACGCTAAAGATAGCCACGGAGGAGGTGCATTGGGTACGCCCCGATAAGGCCCTGCAAACGGGCGAATCAACCACGTTGTTGGTGCGCATCCGTTACCGGCAACCCCTGCAAATCGCCACCCTTTACCAACTGGAAGACGGACTCTATATCGATTTTGAAAAACCTCAACAAAGCATAACCCCCGGTCAGTTTGCCGTTTGGTATGACAACGACGAAGTGATCGGTTCGGGTGTGATTTGCCAGTAGTACATAACCCGTTTTAAACCCGTGTCGGTCTACCGTGTCAAAGCAAGTGTCAATAACCAAAAAAATGAAAACAGCCCATTTTATTTCATCGAATGTAAGCAAGTTTCTGCTGGTCACCCTGCTGTTAGTGGGAACCCCCTTCTTGCTTGCCGCCCAATGGACGGTGAAGTCAATTCCCAATGTGCGTGGCACCGACCTGCGTATCCACACCGTCGACCCCGATAACCTGCTCGACGACGCCTCTAAGGCACAGATTGACCAGTTGCTTACCACCGTGGAGCAAAACACCACGGCGGAAATCATGGTGGTCGCCGTCAAGTCGGTAGGACAGGTGTTCATCAAAGACTTTGCTACCCAACTGTTCAACTTCTGGAAAATTGGAGATGAAAAAAAAGACAACGGTCTGCTTATCCTCATGGTAGACGACCAGTACAAGGTGAGCTTTGAAACGGGATACGGTATGGAAGGCATTTTTCCCGATGCCATTTGTATGCGCATCATCAACAACCAGATTACCCCGTTCATGCGTCAAGGCAAGTACGGTGAAGGGCTGCTGAGCGGCGTTCAGGAAGTGGTCCGCTTGCTCAATAATCCCGCCGCCGTTCAGGAAATTAAGGCTGATATGGCTGCTGCGGAAGCGGCCCAACAAAAAGCAACCAAAGATAAAATTCGCAATTTCTTCATCGGCTACCTGCTCGTATCCGTATTTGTTTTGGTGCTCTGCTTGATGGGCGTGCGCAAAAAACGTTACCCCCTTCGCGGTGTAGCATCCTCGGCTACAGCACCCTATGATGCCTACAAGCAGCTGGCATCCAACAAGTCGGGTTACCTGATTTTGACGCTGATTTTCCCCGTGACCATGATCTTTTTCTGGTTGTGGTACAACTCGCTGCTGCGCCGTTTGCGCCGCATGCCCAGAGCCTGCTCGAACTGCGGCAAGACCATGACCCTGCTCAGCGAAAAGCAGGAAGACGCCTACCTGAGCGTCGGCCAGCAATCGGAAGAAACGGTGGGCTCTATCGATTACGATGCCTGGATTTGCCAAGAATGCGGCAAACGCGAATTCCTGCCCTACAACAAGGCTTTCACTCGGTACAAGCCCTGTCCGGTATGCGGCTACAAGACCTACGCCCAAATCAGCGAACGCATCATGATCACGCCAACCCCACTCTCCACAGGCGAGGGGGAACGCGTGTACCGCTGCGCCAACTGCAACCACGAGTTGCGCAATCGCTACATTATCCCCATGATTATTGTAGCCACCGGTATGCGCGGAGGCGGCGGTTTCGGCGGAAGCGGCAGCGGTGGCGGCAGTTTTGGCGGCGGAATGTCAGGTGGCGGCGGTGCTACCGGCGGATGGTAGTAGCTGGCATGGTTTTTGCTTTAACTAAACGTACATACATAAACAAACGATACAATGAAAAAAGGAATGATTGTCTTGATCGCCGTAGTGGGATTTATTGTCCTCTCAATCATGTGGGGCGTTGGCCAATACAACAACATGGTCAGTGCCAATGAAGCCGTTGGAGCCCAATGGGCCAACGTGGAAAGCCAATACCAGCGTCGCTCCGATTTGATTCCCAACTTAGTCAGTACCGTTAAAGGATACGCCAAGCATGAAGAAGGCACGTTGACCGCCGTGGTGGAAGCCCGCGCAAAAGCAACCCAGACAGTGATTGATCCGAGCAAGATGACGGAAGCCAACATGGCTAAATATCAGGCAGCCCAATCGCAGGTAAGCGGTGCCCTAAGCCGTTTACTCGTCACCGTGGAAAAATACCCCGACCTGAAAGCCAACCAGAACTTTCTGGAACTACAGGCGCAGTTGGAAGGTACCGAAAACCGCATCAGCGTAGAACGCCAACGCTTCAACGAAAGCGCACAAGCATTCAATACGATGATTCTCAAGTTTCCGAAGAACATCATAGCCGGAATTGGCGGATTTCAGAAAAAAGTCTATTTCAAGTCGGAAGACGGTGCTGAAGCAGCCCCTAAGGTCACATTCTAATTTAATCTCAACGCCATGTTTTCAGGCATTATAGAAGAAGCAGCCGTTGTGACACGGCTCAGACAGGAGGGGGGCAACCTCCATCTGACACTCCGCTCATCGTTCACCCAGGAGCTGAAGATCGACCAAAGCGTGGCCCACAACGGCGTATGCCTCACCGTGGTTGCCATTGAGGGCGACGAATACACGGTTACCGCCATCCAGGAAACCCTCAATAAATCAAATTTGGGAGGGCTTCAGCTTGGCGACAAAGTGAACCTCGAACGCAGCATGCTCATGAATGGCCGCTTAGACGGACACATTGTTCAAGGCCATGTGGACCAAACAGCTAAATGCACTCATGTTATTGAAACAGAGGGAAGTTGGCGATATGGATTCGAGTATGACTTTAATCCGGAAATGGCCAAACAAGGTTACGTCACGGTGGAAAAAGGTTCGGTCACGGTGAATGGCGTCAGCCTCACGGTGTGCAATTCCACACCCCATAGCTTTGAAGTTTCCATCATTCCCTACACCTACGAACACACCAACTTCCACCGCTTTCAACCAGGCACGGTGGTGAACCTTGAGTTCGACATCATCGGCAAGTACCTGAGCCGTATGATGGCCTTCCGCTAACCGGAAATGGGCCGCATACTTGCCATCGACTATGGAAGAAAGCGCACGGGGTTGGCAGTGACCGACCCCTTGCAGCTTATCCCGGGCGGATTGACCACCCTGCCCAGTCACGAGGTGCTGGCCTTTGTGCTTGATTACTGCGCCCGCGAACAGGTGGAACGGGTGCTGGTTGGATATGCCAAACAACTAAACAACGAGCTGTCGGAATCGATGACCTACATCGAACCCTTTTACCGGTCCCTGCAAAAACGGCTGACCATACCCGTTGAGTACATCGACGAACGATTCACTTCCGTACTGGCCCACCGATCCATGCTGGATGGCGGATTGAAGAAAAAAGCCCGCCAAAACAAAGCCCTGGTCGATGAGATCAGCGCCGTCATTATCCTGCAGACCTACCTCGATTCTGCCCAACGGCGCTAGCCATACACCCCTTTCACCTGCATTTATTATTTTTTATCGTTTTCTTCCACCCACAAAAGAGGTGAAAGTGTTACCTTTACCTGCGAAAAACGTAGACAGCTATGCAATTACCCATTTACCTATACGGCAATCAAGTACTTCGTAAGACCACGCAACCCCTCACTTCCGATTATCCCGGATTGAATGACTTGCTGGCCAACATGTACGAAACCATGGCAAATGCCGACGGTGTCGGACTGGCAGCTCCCCAAGTGGGTTTGTCCATTCGTCTGTTCGTAATCGACCTTACCCCCATGGCCGAGGATGATGCCAGCTACGCCAATTACAAAAAGACGTTCATTAATCCAGCGATTATCTCGTTTTCAGAAGACACCTGTTCCCTCGAAGAAGGCTGCTTGAGCGTACCCGACGTCCATGAAAATGTAACACGCAGCAACAGCATCCGCATACGTTACCAAGATGAACACTTCGTTTCCCATGAGGAAACGTACGAAGGTTACGAAGCCAGGGTAATCCAGCACGAATACGACCACTTGGAAGGCAAGGTATTTACCGATCGCGTGTCGCCCATCCGCCGACAACTCATTAAGTCGAGACTGACCGGTATCGCCAAGGGCAAGATCATACCCCGTTACGCGTTCAGATCTTAATTTCATTGATGATTCAACCGACCATGAAACTCCGTGACTTGATTTTTGTCACCGCCACCGTTATACTGGGATGGAATACAAACCAGCCTGTATCGGCCCAAATCAACACGGACAAGGTCATAATCATCGGTCGAAACGCGCTTTACCTGGAGGACTATGTGTTGTCTATTCAGTACTTCAATCAGGTAATCAACGCCAAGCCCCACTTAGCCGAACCCTATTTTTTTCGCGCTGTGGCCAAGTTGTCATTGGGCGACTACAAAGGCTCCGAAGAAGATTGCTCACAGGCACTCCAGCGCAATAACTTCCTGATTCGCGCTTATTTGTGCCGTAGTTACGCCCGCATGAACCTAAAGGATTACAAAGGCGCCATTGAGGATTGCGAAAAAGGGTTGGAGTTTGACCAGGAAAACCAAAGCTTTCTCCAAAACAAAGCCCTGAGCCAACTCAACGATAAACAATACAACCAAGCCGAACGCAGCCTTAAGGAACTCGAGCAACGCGATCCAGGGTATGTGTACACCCACATGATGTACGGCCAGTTGCACATTGAATGTGGCGATACCTTAGCTGCCGTGGAAGACTTTAGCCGCGCCATCGCCATCGACCGTCATTTTGCACCGGCACGAGCCGCCAGAGCCTACGCCAACCTCTTGCTCGAAGACTATGCGAACGCCGTGCCCGACCTCGACGAAGCCATTCGCCTGGAACCCGAAGTGAGCGGGTATTACATCAACCGCGCCCTGGCACGCTACCACCTTAACAACCTCCGCGGCACCCTGGAAGACTTCGATCGCGTCATCGAACTCGATCCTCAGAACGAACTGGCCCTGTACAACCGCGGACTCATTCGCTCCCAAGTGGGCGACCTGAACCGTGCCATTGAAGACTTCGATAAAGTCATTCAATTGGATCCCTCTCATTTCACGGCCATCTATAACCGTGCTTTGCTGCGCGGACAGACGGGCGATCTGAAAGGAGCCATCCAAGACCTGACGCTGGTGATTGACGAATACCCCACCTTTACACCGGCGCTGAGTCAACGCTCGGACATCAAGCGAAAGGCAGGAGACGCCAAGGGGGCAGACAAGGACTATTTTGCCGCCTGGAACTTGGAAGACAAGGTGAAAGCCGAACGTGCGGACCGCCGAAAAAACCCCGAGAAGTATGCAATTGCCGACAGTGTGAAGGAAGCCGAAAAGGAAAAAAAGCGCGACATAGACCGCTTTAACCACACAATTCTGGCAACTACCGACGAATCTTCCCAAACGCAGTACACCGACCCCATTAAAGGAAGGGTGCAAGACACGCACGTGGATGTGGAGCTGGAGGATAATTTCGTCCTCACTTTTTACGAAAAACAAACGCCCGGCATCACGCGTCCCATTATGGACTATACCAGCTACCTGATGCCCTTTCAACAAGCCGGCCTGAAGGAATACCAACGCCTGCTTATCACCAACCAGGAACAATCCCTCAACGACCAGCAGGTAGCCGAGCATTTTAAGGCCATCGACCAACTTTCCGGAAAAATTGCCCAACAACCGAACAATACCACCTTCCTGTTGGCGCGGGCCATCGAATTTTCGTTGGTGCAAGACATCAATAGCGCGCTTGACGATCTGGAACGCGTCATCAAACTCGATCCCAACCATGTGTTGGCCTACTTTATTCGCGCCAACCTAAGATACCGTCGCCTGGACATTGCCAACGAAAAAGACTCCCCTTTACTCAATGGCGCTACAACGGCTTCTGCCTCAGCAGCTTCTGCTACGAAAACTGTGACTTCCGGTGCAATTAAAAGCGGTTTGTCCACAACAAAACCGATAGGCGCTTCACCTGCAGGAGCACTTACGCTGTTTGGTACCGAATCGTTCGGCATGGATTACGGCATCATCATGAGCGACTATGAAGCTGTGATTAAGCTGGCTCCGACCTTTATCTACGCCTGGTTCAACCGCGGAAACATCCGCTGCCTGCAACGCGATTACCGCAATGCCCTGCTCGATTACACGAAAGCCATCGAGCTCAATCCTGAATTCGCCTACGCCTGGTTCAACCGCGGCATTACCCAAATTTACCTTGGCAATCGCGCCCAGGGCATATCCGACCTCCGCATGGCCGGACAACTCGGCATGTACAAGGCCTACAACCTGATCAAACGTTTCGAAAATTAAGCCCGCAGAAATACTACGAACACGGTTTTGCCGTTATACAAGCAACACACGCACGTAACAAACAATGGCCGTTCAACGCATCGATTTACAGAAAATTCCCGATCCCAGGGGAAACCTGTCTGTGGTGGAGCCATTGCGTGACATACCGTTCGACATTGCCCGCGCCTTTCTCATGTACGACGTGCCGGGCGGCGAGGTGAGGGGCGGTCACGCCTACAAGCAAAGCCGCGAATTCATTATCGCCCTATCCGGCAGTTTCGATGTGGTGACCAAAGAAGGCGGACACGCACGCACTCACTCCCTGAACCGTTCATACTACGGCTTGTACGTACCCAACGGTGTGTGGCGTCACATGGAAAACTTTTCGACCAACGCCCTAGCCCTGGTGCTTTCTTCCACCCACTTCGACGAATCTGACTACCTATATGACTACGAAGACTACCTAAAATGGTGGGAATCAGCCTCTTCGCAAAAGGAGGCCATTCCTTCTAAAAAGAGGGCATCCTTTTTAAAAGGAGGCCATCCCTTCGAAAAGGAGGCCATTCTTCCTGTTGGTCATCGCTATCTGGATACCGTTACCTTGATGGACCTGCCCCGCATCGACTTTCGGGAGGGCAACATCACCCCTCTGGAAGGCAACAGCGTGGTACCCTTCGACATCAAACGGGTCTTTTACATTTACGATATCCCGGGCGGTGAATCCCGCGGCGCCCACGCACACAAGCACTGCCACCAGCTGATCATTGCCGCCAGCGGCAGTTTTGAGGTGCTGCTCGACAACGGCAGTGAACAAGTCACCGTGACCCTAAACCGACCCTACCAGGCCTTGCACATTCCCCCCGGCGTATGGAGTCACGAAGCCGGTTTCTCCTCAGGTGCCGTCTGCCTCGTGCTCACCTCCGAGCTGTTTGATGAAGACGACTACATCCGCGACTACGAAACCTACCTGAACACCCGGTCTGTCCAGTCATCCGAACACGCAGGGCTGCAACACCCTCAACAATCGCAACCGTTGCCTCACTCCATGGCGTTTTACGACTTGCAACGGCTTACCCGACACTATGCCGATGGCATTAAAGCAGCCGTGGGGCGTGTGATTGATTCAGGCTGGTTCTTACTTGGCAAGGAAGTGGCAACCTTCGAACAGAATTATGCCAATTACATAGGCGCCAAGCACTGCATTGGCGTTGGTAATGGTCTTGACGCGCTACGGCTTATCTTGCGCGGCTACAAAGAACTGGGACAGCTGAACGATGGCGACGAAATCATCGTGCCTGCCAATACCTACATCGCCACCATCCTCGCCATCACCGACAACGGACTCACACCGGTACTGGTGGAACCCGACGCAAACACCTTGCAACTCGACGCTGAACTGCTTGAAGCCGCGCTGACACAACGAACCAAGGCCGTCATGCTGGTGCATCTCTACGGACAGAATGCCTGGAACGAACGCATTGCCGCTTTCTGCGACCACCACCAGCTGTTGCTGCTGGAAGACAACGCACAGGCCGCCGGATGTGTGGCCATGACCAAGACCGGCCCGAAAAAAACAGGATCCCTCGGACAGGCCGCCGCCCACAGCTTTTACCCCACCAAAACCCTTGGTGCCCTTGGCGACGCAGGCGCCGTGACCACCAACGACGACAAGCTGGCCGAAGCCATCCGCAGCTTAGCCAATTACGGCTCCAGCCAAAAGTACGTATTCACCTACCAAGGCTGTAACAGTCGGCTTGACGAAATCCACGCCGCCGTGCTCGATTACAAACTCAGACACCTCGACAGCGAAAACGAAGACCGCCGTCGCATTGCCCGTCGTTACCAAAGCAGCCTAACCAACCTGGCCATCGAGCTGCCTGCCCTTTCCACCGGCGAAGACAACGTGTGGCACCTGTTTCCCCTTTTAGTGAAAGGCAACACGGCTTCAAGTGACACCCTTTCCCAGCGCGATGCTTTGCAGCAGCAGTTAGCGGCACACGGCATCCAAACCCAGATACATTACCCCATACCCCCGCACAAGCAGTCCTGTTACAGCGCCTGGAACGGAATAACTTACCCCATCACCGAATCGATCCACGCCCGTGAACTCAGCCTACCCATCAGCCCTGTGATGACGGAGGAGGAAGTAAAGCGCGTCATCGATGCCGTCAATACCTTTAACCCAAACAACACCGAGTCCAAGCCATGACAACCAACCCTAGAACCAAAAAGGAAACGGTGGAACCCATTCGGAAACCCTCGGATACGGTGTGCTGGTATGCCATCTACACGGCCCCAAGGGCTGAGAAAAAGGTGGCCGAACGGTTTGCCAAAGACAGCATCGAACACTACCTGCCCATCCAAAAAGTGATGAGGAAATGGAGCGACAGGCTCAAGGAAGTGGAAGTACCCGTGGTAAACGGCTACATTTTCGTGCACATCAACGAGTTACAATTCGAACTTGTGCTAAAAACCTTCGGCGCCATCCAGTTTGTCCGCGAATTCAGCAAACCCGTTCCCATACCAGATCGTCAATTACAGCAACTGCGCTTTATGGTGGACAATACCGAAGGCCCAATCGACTTTTCGTTGGAAGACCTCGAGCCCGGCATCCCCGTATCCATCACCCGAGGCCCATTGCAAGGCCTTATTGGTGAACTTATTGAAGTGAAGGGCAAGCATCAGGTAGTCATCCGCATCGATAAATTCGGTTGCGCCCATACCACCATCGCCTTATCCTGCGTGACCCCGCTAAACAAACCGGCACTACCAGCAACACCTCCCTTACAATGAAACAACAGCCCATCGGACAATTTGGAAAGGTGTTGATTCAGTTTGCGTCAACTCAGGTAGTGACCAGTGTCATGAGCATCTTGGCCGGTTTCCTGGTGGTGAGCAAACTCGACCCCTCCGAATACGGCCAGTTCAATGGAGTGGGTGTGTATATGGGTTACATCCTGTTGGGCCACGGCGGCATCCTGAACGGACTCAACCGCGAACTACCCTATGAGTTGGGCCGAAAGAACGATGCGTACGCCCGCGAACTGGCGTCGTCCACCTACGTGGTTTCCAGTCTTCTAAGCGGCCTATCAGCCTTGATTTTTTTGGTCATCAGCCTTAAATGCCTGTTTCTGGGCCAAACCCTGACAGGCTTCATTTACCTGAGTTATGTGGTCATCGGAGGGCTTTACCTGATGAACAAGCAATTCCTGCCCTCCCTGTACCGTACCAACAGCGATTTCAGCTCATTATCCAAACAAAACCTGTACGTTGGCATCAGCAACCTGCTCACCGTTGCCTTCGTTTACCTCTTCGGGCTGTACGGCATGTTAGCAAGGGGCGCATTTCAGGCCATTTTTGAATTTTTCCTTCTCCAGAAAAACAAACCCTACCGGCTTGACTTCACCATCCAGAAAGAACACCTGAAAAAACTCTTCAAGACCGGTTTCCCCATTTACCTTGTCGGCCAGGTCAATAACATCTGGGTAACCGTCATGAACAACCTCTTATTTGTCAAAGGCGGTCCGACCAATTACGGTCTGTATGCCTTGGCCAACATGCTGCTCGGCATTACCGGTGTGATTCCCAACGCTTTCGGCCAGGTGATTTACCCCCGAATGAACATCATGTTGGGCGAAGGCTGTTCCTACAACACCCTGATAAAAGCCAACCTCAAACCCCTGTACCTGCAATTTGCACTGCTCATGGGTATGGCAATTACCGGCGCGCTGTTGTTGCCTATTTTTATCCCCTGGTTGCTCCCTAAATACGTCGCCGGCATCGCACCCGCCCAGTGGATGCTCTTTGTACCGGCTGTACAAGCCTTCGGCTCCCTGAATAATTTATACAACGTGGTCAAGCACCAGCGTTGGTACTTCGTATCCCTCATTACAGGAGCCATCGTCGGCGCAGGCTATGTATTCATTCGCTATCAACTCGAAGGCTTCAACCTGGTCATCTTTCCGCAGGGACTGCTGTTGGGAAACTTCGTTCAACAAGCATTGAGCTTAGCCTTTTTACCCACGCTAAAGGGCGTGTTGGATGCCCGTAACAAATCCGAGTAGCCATGCACACAAGCAACAACCATAAACCATCCTTTCATCAGGCCGAAAAAAAGCTGAATGAATTCACCTTCGACGGCATGCAGCTGGGTAGCACCATGGCCTTTTTTTTCGATAGGATGTGGTGGAAAGATATTCGTTTTACGTATGTGCAACTCTGTCAAAACTGCGTCAGGATACTGTTTAAATCCATAAACAAGCGTAGCTACCTCATCAACAACCACGCCGCCCTGATTTACCTGAAGACAGGTGGAAGCAGGCATCATTATTCCATGGAAAATGCAATCAGACAGGTGCATACGCAAGAAAAACCGGTCCTTGTCATTGGGCCTGAAGGAGAAGCCGACCTTTCCACCGGAGCCGTTTTTTACCACGTAGGATGGAAAGACCTGCTCCACATCAAGCTATACGTGATACAGCAGCTGAAACCAATCAACTCCATTCTGAAACAAACCGCGCTAAGCCCTGCCCAGCGCCGTTTATTCAAGGTCTATCTGGTGCAACAATTGCTCATGGAATTATCGGCGAAACGCTTTCTCCAGCACCAAAGCGGAGTTAAAGTAATCGGTGTAGATTATGACAGAAACAGCCTTTCTTCCATGCTCATAACAGCAGCCAAGTCACTGGGCCTGTCCACCTTTACACTGCAACACGGCATCATGTATCCCCCCTGTGGTTATGTACCGGTATTGGCTCATCGGTGCCTGGCTTGGGGAGAAATGGCCAAACAACAATTCATCAGCATGGGAGAATCACCGGAAACCATTGAGTTGGTTGGAACCCCCATCGTTGAACCGATAACGCTCACACCCGAAGCTAGGGAAAAAGTACGAGCCGACTATAACCTGGGTAGCGGAAAAACATGGCTGCTGGCCCTGAGCGGGCCCAACTACGACCTGGAGACCAAACTGGCGCAATTTTTCAAACACATCAAGGAAACCCTTGGCGGTCCAGCCGACAATTTTCTGGTCAAGACCCATCCCTCATTCCGAACCATTGATTACAACTGGTTGGAAAGCGACTATGGCCTAACCCTGCTGAAACCCGATGTGCCCTATGCCGCTGTGATGAATGTGGTGGATGTACTCCTGACACACACCAGCGGTATAGCAACCGAAGCCATCTACTACGGCAAACAAGTGGGTATCATTGATGTACCAGGCTATGACGCCGGCAGTGGACGCGAATTGTGCCGATACCTGGATGTTCCCCTGTTGCAAAAACCCAGCGATGCCCACCAATTGCTCCAGGCTACCGATCCGACAACCAGGGAATCGATAGCCCGCAGGGTCTATTACCTCACCGGAAAAGCAGCTGCCAATGAAATAGCCCACCGTTTGAGCATGCTGTTGGAATCCTGAATTTTTTGTACCTTTCAGCCGTCTATGCACTACTGAAACAAAAGACACCAAGAAACAATGAATCTACTCAGCCTCATTGGACGCGATAACGAATTATTCACCGAAGACATTGCCAACCACCGACACGAACTGTCTGAGATTGTAGGTAACTCCCGTTTTCTGGTCATTGGCGGTGCCGGTTCCATTGGACAAGCTGTTACAAAAGAACTGTTCAAACGCAACCCTCGCAAACTGCATGTGGTCGACCTAAGCGAAAACAACCTAGCCGAACTGGTACGCGACATACGCAGCTCCTTTGGCTACATTAGTGGTGATTTCCAGACATTTGCACTCGATTGCGGCTCTAACCTGTACGAAGCCTTCTGGCAGGCAGATGGTCAATACGACTACGTGCTCAACCTGTCAGCACTCAAGCACGTCCGTAGCGAGAAAGATCCGTACACCCTCATGCGGATGATAGACATTAACGTGTTCAACACCGTTAAAACCATAGACCAATGCATCCAAAACGGAGTCGGTAAGTACTTCTGCGTATCCACCGACAAGGCAGCCAACCCGGCCAACATGATGGGCGCCTCCAAGCGCATCATGGAACTGTTCCTTATGAAGAAAAGCGAACAAATAACCCTCTCCACCGCGCGATTTGCCAATGTAGCCTTTTCCGACGGATCACTGTTGTACGGCTTTAACCAACGCATCCAGAAGCGACAACCCATCGTAGCCCCCAATGATGTAAAGCGCTATTTTGTGTTGCCCAAGGAATCGGGCGAACTCTGCCTCATGTCCACCCTGTTTGGCGAAAACCGAGACATCTACTTCCCAAAACTCAGTGAAAACCTGCACCAGACTACCTTTTCAGACATAGCCGAACGCTACCTGAACAGCATTTCCTACGAACCCTATCTGTGCAGCACAGAAGAAGAAGCCCGCGAACTGGTGCACACCCTGCCTGAAAAAGGACAGTGGCCCTGCTTGTTTACCCCCAGTGACACAACAGGAGAAAAAGACTTCGAAGAATTCTATACCGAAAAGGAAACACTGGATATGAATCGCTTCACCAGCATCGGCATCATCAAGAACGACCCCAACTACGACTCCGCTTTGCTCAACCACTTTACCGAAACCATTGAAACGTTCAAAAAACGCGGTCACTGGACACGGCAAGACCTGGTAACGTTGTTTCTGGAACTGGTACCCACCTTTGAACACGTGGAAAAGAACAAATTCCTGGACGCCAAGATGTAAAAAAAACGTACGATGAATCAACCTGCAACATACAACGATATCGTTCATTTCATCAGAGACCTGTACCGGAAACCCGAAGGTTTCATACCCCTGCATGAACCCCTATTCGCGGGAAATGAGAAAAAATACCTGGACGACTGCATCGACAGCACCTTTGTTTCAAGCGTAGGTGCCTATGTCGACCGCTTTGAAGCAGACACGGCCGCTTACACCGGAGCCAAAAAAGCAGTTGTCTGCGTCAACGGAACCGCCGCCTTGCACATGGCCTTGTTGCTGGTTGGCGTGAAACAAAACGAAGAGGTGATTACCCAACCCCTCACATTTATAGCTACTGCAAACGCCATCAGCTACTGTGGTGCTCATCCTGTGTTTGTCGATGTAGACAAAGACACACTGGGACTCAGCCCAACGGCCTTGGCAACCTTTCTGCACACCCAAACCGAACAAAAGAACGGGGGTTGCTACAACAAAAGCACCGGCAGGCGCATTGCCGCCGTAGTACCCATGCACACCTTCGGACATCCCTGCCGCATCGATACCCTGGCCGAATTGTGTGCAACTCACCGGCTGGAACTGGTGGAAGATGCAGCCGAAAGCATGGGCAGCTACTACAAGAACCAACATACAGGAACATTCGGCCGGATTGGCGTTCTTAGTTTCAACGGAAACAAGACCATCACCACAGGAGGAGGAGGCATGCTTCTGTTCAACGATGAGGCCTTGGCCGCGCGCGCCAAACACCTCACCACTCAGGCCAAAGTGCCGCACCCCTGGAACTTTATTCACGACGAGATAGGCTACAACTACCGCATGCCCAACATCAACGCAGCTTTGGGAGTAGCCCAACTGGAGCAGCTCGATGCCCACCTGGCCGCCAAACGCACAGTAGCAGCCGCTTATAAAACCTTTTTCTCCGGGACGGATTTCACGTTTTTCGAAGAACCCGAACACGCCCGGTCGAACTACTGGCTCAATGCCATTTTGCTAAACAGCGGGGAAGAACGCGACGCCTTTCTCACGTACACCAACCAAAACGGCATTATGACCCGTCCGGCCTGGGAGCTGATGAATCGCCTTCCCATGTTCAATAACGCCCCGTGCGGCAACCTGGAGGTGGCCGAATGGATTGCCGACCGGCTCGTAAACATCACCAGCAGCGTACCCCGAAACACAATCAGCAACCATGAGTGAACCAACAACACCCCTCATACTGGTGGGAGGCGGAGGCCATTGCCTCTCTTGCATTGACGTGGTGGAATCAACCGGTCGCTTCCACATTGTCGGCATTGTAGATACAGCTGAAAAAGCAGGAACAAGCGTGCTGGGCTATCCCGTCATCGGATGCGACGACGACATACCCGCATTGGTTGCCGACTATCCTCACTTCCTCATCACCATCGGACAAATCAAGACCCCCGGCCTCCGTAAAAAACTCAGCGGAATCATAAAAGACGCAGGCGGCGTTTTGCCCGTGATTATAAGCCCCCACGCCTATGTAAGCCCCCACGCCGATGTAGAAGAAGGCAGCATCGTCATGCACCGGGCCATTGTCAATGCAGGCGCCCACGTTGGCCGTTGCTGCATCATCAACACCCTGGCACTGATTGAACACGAAGCCAGGGTAGGAGACTATTGCCACATTTCAACAGCTGCCTGCCTGAACGGTCAGGTAACCATAGGAGAAGAAACTTTCATTGGCAGCAACGCCGTCATTGGCAACAACCTCACGATAGCACCCAATACCCTGGTCGCAGCCGGCTCACAGGTGCTCAAGAACCTTGTTCATTCGGGCACCTACCTGGGTAACCCCCTTCGAAGAATTTAAACCAAGAAACCAAGCCCATGGCAACATGCATCATAGCCGAAGCCGGCGTCAACCATAACGGAAGCCTGGACATGGCCAAACGGCTGGTAGAAGCTGCAGCACAGGCCGGCGCCGATTATGTAAAATTCCAAACCTTCAGCACCGAAGCCCTTGCACTGCGTTCCACCCCCAAAGCAGCCTACCAGCTCAGGCAAACAGAAGGAGGCGATGACCAATACACCATGCTCAAGCAATTGGAACTGACACCGGCCATGCACGAAGCCTTAATCAAACGGTGCCAGGAAGTTGGCATCCGCTTTTTATCCACCGGATTTGATACAAAGAGCATCGATTACCTGGATCAGCTCGGCGTACCCTTTTTCAAGGTACCCTCGGGAGAAATCACCAACAAACCCTACCTGAGGCACGTAGCAGCCAAAGGGAAACCCGTCGTACTGAGCACAGGCATGGCCACCATGGAAGAAGTGAAGCAAGCCATACAAGTGATGGAAGCAAGCGGACTGGACAAAAAACAGCTCACCGTATTACACTGCACCACCGAATACCCCGCACCGCTCGAGGAAGTCAACCTGAAAGCCATGCTGCACCTACGCGACACACTCGGCGTACAAGTGGGCTATTCAGACCACACACAAGGCATAGCCGTACCCATAGCCGCGGTCACGCTGGGAGCCATCCTGATTGAAAAACACTTCACCCTCGACAGAAACCTACCCGGACCCGACCATGCCGCCTCGCTGGAACCCGAGGCCTTCAAAGCCATGGTTGAAGCCATCAGAGACGTAGAAAAAGCCCTTGGTGGTTCAGGCCTGAAAGAACCCAGCCCGGGAGAACTCATCAACCGTGCCGCAGCTAGGAAAAGCCTGGTAGCCGCCACGGCCATCAAACAGGGAGAACCCTTCACCGAGCAAAACCTGACGGTGAAACGACCCGGTACCGGCCTCAGTCCCATGAACTGGGACCAACTGATGGGACAGCCTTCAGCCAGGAATTATGACCCCGACGACATGATTGAACCCCAGGAACCATGCAAAAAATAGGCATTATCACAGGCACCAGAGCCGAATACGGGCTGCTGTACTGGCTCATCAAAGGCGTTCACGAAGACCCGGAACTGGAACTCCAGCTCTACGTGACCGGCATGCACCTCTCGCCCCTGTACGGCGAAACCTGGAAACAAATAGAGGAAGACGGCTTTCCCATTACCCGAAAAATAAACATGACGTTAGCCTCTGATACGGCCCTTGGTGTGGCCAACTCCATGGCTGAAGCCCTCGTCGGATTTACCGAGGCCTTTGAAACCCTCAAGCCCGACATTGTAGTGCTGTTGGGAGACCGCACGGAAACCTTTGCCGCTGCCCAGGCAGCTTTGCTTTCCGGGATTCCCATTGCCCATCTGCACGGCGGCGAGCTCACCGAAGGCGCCTACGACGACGCCATCCGCCACAGCATCACCAAAATGAGTCACCTGCATTTCGTGGCAACCGAAACCTACAAACAACGCGTCATTCAATTGGGCGAACAACCCGAAACCGTCCACCACGTTGGAGCCATCGGCCTTGACAACATCCACAAATTGCACCTGCTCAATCGGAAAGCACTAGAAACCGCCCTTGGCTGCCCGTTGAAACGCCACAATCTCCTCATCACCTTCCACCCCGTCACCCTCGAGCAGCAAACCGCCGAAGCGCAGTTCAACAACCTGCTCACCGTGCTTGACGAACAAGAAGACACGCGGTTGATTTTTACCAAACCCAATTCAGACAGGGACGGACACATCATCAGCCGGCAAATTGACAGCTATGTCGCGTCCCATTCATCCAGCGCCATAGCGTTCACCTCGCTTGGCACGTTGCGCTATCTATCAACCATCCCTTTCATGGACGCTGTGGTGGGTAACTCTTCCAGTGGCCTGATTGAAGTGCCTGTTTTCAATGTGCCCACCGTAAATATAGGAGACCGGCAGAAAGGCCGCCTCAAGGGGCCGACAATTATCGATTGTACGCCCACTCCGGAAGGCATTCGCCAGGCACTCAAACAAGCGCAATCTTTCGATAAAACCACCCACTACGAACAGCCGTACGGAGACGGACACACCACAGAGAAAGTCTTGACCATTTTAAAGCGAACCCCCCAACTATCGCTTAAAAAACACTTTTACGACATCACACCATGAACGATTTCAGCAACCATACCATCAGAAAAACCGCCACGGTTATTGAAGCCCTGAAGCAGCTCAACGAGTTGCCGACCACCTTGACACTTTTCGTTTTAGACGAAGCCGACAGGCTGGTTGGAACACTTACCGACGGTGATATCAGGCGCGGATTTATCAAGGGTCTCACGACAAACAATACCGTAGACGAGTTTATGCAACGCACGTTCCAAGTAGTAAGAAGCGGCTTTTCCGTCAGCGATTTCAGGCAGATAAAACAAAAAGGCATCCGTCTGCTGCCAGTCGTCGATAACGAAGGACACATCGAGAAAGTATATGACCTTAGGCTACAACAAAGCATCTTGCCTGTGTCGTGCATGATCATGGCCGGTGGAAGGGGAGAACGCTTACGCCCCCTCACCGACACCACACCCAAACCCATGCTGCCCCTGGGAGGAAAGCCCATCATCGAACACACCATCGATCGATTGATTACCTACGGCATCACCACCTTCTACATCTCGGTAAAATACCTGGGACAGCAGATCATGGATTACCTGGGTGACGGTTCAGCTAAAGGCGTCACCATCCGCTACGTGTGTGAAGAAACTCCTTTGGGTACAGCCGGTGCCCTCTCCTTGGTAGACTCTTTTGAAACAGATCACATCCTGTTGATGAACAGCGACCTGTTCACCAACGCAGACATAGAAGAGCTCTACCTGGCAGCCCTCGAATCCGAAGCCTGGGCCGCTGTGGCTACAGTACCGTACAGCACCAAGATTCCTTACGGCATTTTTACCACCACTAACCAATTCATTACCGGACTCAAAGAAAAGCCCGTTTACACACACTACGCCAATGCAGGTATCTATATGATCGACAAGCGAGCCTTGCACTACTTGCCGAAAAATCAGTTCTACAACATAACCGACCTGCTGGAAGACCTGTTGGCCAAGGAACTTCCGGTAGTCCACAACCCCATTGTAGGCTATTGGATTGATATAGGACAGTACCAGGATTATGTAAATGCCCAGGAAATTGTAAAACACTTCAGACATGATTGACGATACATTGTTTGTCATACCAGCCCGGGGAGGTTCCAAAGGCTTACCGCACAAAAATATCTTACCCGTGGGCGGAAGGCCCCTTATTGCCTACACCCTGGATGCCGTCAGAAGCATCACCGCCGATACCAACATCTGCGTTTCCACCGATGATACCGCCATCCAAGCCGTGGTTGAGGCCGAAGGCCTGAAACTGCCTTTCCTGCGCCCGGCCGAGCTGGCTACCGATACAGCCGGATCACAGGCCGTTCTATTGCATGCCTTCCACTATTACACACACGTGCTCCATCGCCACTATACCCGAATCTGCCTGCTCCAGCCCACTAGCCCTCTGCGCACAGCCACCCACATAAAAGGGGTCATCAGCCTTTGGGAAGACACACTCGACATGGTGGTCTCCGTTCGCGAAAGCGCCGACAATCCCTACTTCAACCTCTTTGAAGAAGACACAACAGGCTATCTGATTCATTCGAAAGAAAGCCACTACATCAGGCGGCAAGATGCCCCCCCCGTTTGGGCGTACAACGGTGCCATCTACCTCTTCAACCCCGGTTCGTTGCAGGAAAAGCCCATTTCAGCGTTCACGCGCATCAAAAAATACGTGATGGACCTCGAAAGCTCTCAGGATGTGGATACATGGTTGGATCTCGAGTGCGTGAAAGCCATACTCGTCCGGAAAGATCAAGAAAATAGCAACAAACTGTAAGTGTTTTTTTGATAAGATTGCGGTGAAGTGATATTATTTGTATCTTGCACACGTTCTTGAGCAAGAAACTTGCTCGAAAAAACGAATAGAAACATACTGGAAAGCCTTATAACCTCAAAAAAACGCCTGAAACTACTGATGAAATTCTTCATCAATACACACACAGCTGTTACCCACTAAGGCAACCGGTACCCACAAAACCCCGTTCGTCTGACCCTGCCCTGGGACTGACGGACTTCGTCGTATCCGGCCCTGAAAAAACGCAATTAAACGAAAAGCTATCATTCATGAAGGTATTAATCTTGGCAGGAGGACTCGGTTCGCGTCTTTCTGAAGAAACAACAGTTAAGCCAAAACCAATGGTTGAGATAGGTGGAAAACCGATTCTCTGGCATATCATGAAAACCTATTCCTACTATGGATATAATGATTTCATTATTCTTTGTGGATACAAAGGGTATATGATAAAGGAATATTTTGCAAATTATTACCGTCATATGGCAGATATGACGATTGACCTGTGCAAAAACTCAACAGAGTATCATGAAACTCACGCCGAACCATGGCGTGTTACATTAGTTGATACGGGTACCGATACCATGACCGGCAGTCGAATTAAAAAGGTTAGAGACTATGTTGGACACGAACCATTCATGTTGACGTATGGTGACGGCGTTTCTGATATTGACATTTCAAAGCTTGTTGAATTCCATCACTCACATGGTAAAGCAATTACCATGACCTCTGTACAACCGGATGGCCGATATGGTTCAATAGACATCAACAGCGAAAACAAGGTCTTGTCATTTCAGGAAAAGCCCAAGGGTGATGGAGCCTGGATCAATGGCGGTTTTTTTGTTTGCCAACCGGAAGTCTTTGATTATATACCAGACGGAGAAAAAGTGATGTTCGAACAAGAGCCGTTGGAGCGATTGGCAGCGAGCGGGCAACTGTATACGTTTCAACACGAAGGATTCTGGAAACCAATGGACACGCAGCGCGATCATTTTCAATTAGAAAACTTGATTGAAAAAAAACAAGCTCCCTGGATTAAGTGGTAAATAGCAACAGGACCATGGAAACTACATTTGAAGGTTTTTTTCAAAACAAAAAGGTGTTAATTACGGGTCATACCGGGTTCAAGGGCTCATGGCTATGCTTGCTGTTAACTCACTTGGGCGCCGATGTTTATGGCTATTCATTGGAACCTCCAACGCATCCAAGTTTATATCAGGAAGCAAAAATCGATGAATTGGTCACTTCCACTATTGGAGATATTCGCGATTTGACATTATTGAGTAAGACCATCCAATCGGTGCAACCCGAAATTGTCATACACATGGCCGCTCAACCCTTGGTTCGTGAATCGTATAAAAGACCCGTTGAAACCTATTCCATCAATGTGATGGGAACAGTCAACTTACTGGAAGCATGTAGGAATACGGCTTCGGTAAAATCAATCGTTGTTGTTACGACCGATAAGTGTTATGAAAATAAGGAATGGCAGTGGGGCTATCGTGAAAATGAACCGATGGGCGGCTATGATCCTTATTCCAACAGTAAAGGCTGTGCTGAATTAGTGACTGCTGCTTATCGAAATTCGTACTTCAATCCCAACGATTATTCTAACCATGGTGTTGCTGTAGCGACAGCGCGAGCAGGAAATGTCATTGGTGGGGGTGATTGGGCAGAAGATCGATTAATTCCTGATTTTATCCGTGCAATAGCCAAAGGCGAAAAAGTAACGATACGCAGTCCTTATGCTATCCGGCCATGGCAACATGTGCTCGAACCACTTACCGGATATTTAACCCTGGCTAAAAAGCTGTATACGGAAGGTGCCAGCTACGCCCAGGCATGGAACTTTGGACCCGACGACAATGACGCTAAAAACGTTGAATGGATAACAAGAACGATTTGTGAATACTGGGGCGAAAAAGCCGCTTTCGAAATAGACACCAAACCACAACCTCACGAAGCCAGCTACCTGAAACTTGATTGTTCCAAAGCCAAAGCAGCATTAAGCTGGACACCCAAGTGGAACATAGATACCACGTTAAAAAGCATCGTCGATTGGAACAAGGCGTATCTTTTAGGCAAGAATATGCGGGAGGAAACAATCAATCAAATTAAGCACTATGACAGATCATAAACAACTCCGTGCAGCAATCATTGCAAAAACCATTGAATACCATCAAGCCCGTTTTGCTCAAAAAGAATTCATTCCAGGTACATCCCGCGTGAATTATTCAGGACGAGTTTTTGATGAACAGGAATTAGTCAATGCCGTAGAAGCCTCATTGGATTTTTGGTTGACAGAAGGTCGATTCTCTGACGCATTCTCAGCGAAAATTGCTGAATTTCTTGAAATTGAACATGTATTACTCACCAATTCAGGCTCATCTGCCAATCTGTTGGCCTTGTCGGCATTGACCTCTGAAAAACTGGGTGAAAAACGATTAAAACCCGGTGATGAAGTTATTGCTGTTGCTGCAGGATTCCCTTCCACTGTAACTCCCATTATTCAATGTGGGTTGATTCCGGTGTATGTAGATGTTGACATTCCCACCTACAACATCGATGTGGACATGATGCGCAAGGCCATATCACCCAAGACACGCTGCATCTTTATCGCCCACACCTTAGGCAATCCATTTAATCTGGATGCCATCATGGAAGTAGCCAACGAACATGACTTATGGGTGATTGAAGACAATTGCGATGCCCTGGGAAGTGACTATAGAGGGAAAAAAACCGGCACGTTCGCACATATCTCAACCATGTCGTTTTATCCGGCACACCACATTACCACCGGAGAGGGCGGGGCAGTGGCAACAAACGATCCACAATTGGCTCAATTGATGCGTGCCTTCCGTGATTGGGGCCGCGATTGCTACTGTGCAGGAGGCGTAAACAATACGTGCGGAAAACGATTCACCCAGCAATTGGGCAATCTCCCGTATGGCTTTGACCACAAATACACCTACTCTGAAATTGGTTACAACCTAAAGATGACCGATATACAAG
>Ga0302289_1000140_pt1 | contig 41262 bp, 56 predicted proteins | sample III_Fen_N1_2_FD_194552 | JGI IMG/M metagenome (GOLD analysis project Ga0302289, IMG submission 194552) | Peat permafrost microbial communities from Stordalen Mire near Abisko, Sweden - III_Fen_N1_2 | ecosystem: Environmental > Terrestrial > Soil > Wetlands > Permafrost | place: Sweden: Abisko... | reverse complement strand
AGGGGCAAGTGGGCGCGCTCGAGGCGCGCACCCCTGGCGACGAGGCCCTGGCGGCCATCGCGGCGGCCGGCGCACCCGCCGTCACCAAGGCGCCTAACACGGACGCGAACACCGGCAAGACGCTCCTCGAACAGTACAACGAACTCTCCGCCAAGGACCCGAAGAAGGCCGCGGAGTTCTACGCCACGCACGGGTATGAGAAGATCATGGGCGGGCACTGAGCTGACATCAACAGGTAGACTGACGCTCATCGCAGCAACAAAAACACACATCTATGGCTAACTCACTCGGCACACTGAACGGAACCATCGTGGCGCAACGCGTCCTGGAGTTCCTTCGGCTCATGTTCCCGGCGCTCACTCGCATCGCCTCCAATTACAGCGATGAGCGTCTCCTGTTCAACCAGACGTTGGTGACCCGCGTTCCGGTCGTAGGCTCGGCCAACGACTATGACCAGGCCAACGGCTACGTCTCGCAGAACAGCAACACCGTCGACGTCCCGATCAAGATCGACCACCACAAGCACGTGTCGATCTCCTTCAACGACCAGGAGGTCTCCAGCACGAACCGCAATCTGATCGACGAGCAGGCAGCTCCGGCCGCCTACGCCCTCGGTCTCGACCTGTTCACCTACGTCTTTGGTCTGGTGACCGGCGCAAACATCCCGAACGAGTTCGTCACCGCGACGGCCAACTACGCTCGGCCCACGGTCACGACCATCAACGGCATCCTCAACAAGCGCGGCGTGTCCCCACTCGGTCGCTTCGGCCTGGTCAGTTCGGCCGCCTACGCGAATCTCGCCGACGACATCACGATCGTCGGCAATCAGAATAACCCGACGTCGAACACGATCGCGACTGGCGTCCTGACCAACGTCCACGGCGTCGACATCATCGAACTGCCGTTCATGAACTCGGCCACGGCGGAGAAGCTTAACGGCTTCTTCGGCAACAAGTCGGCGCTCGCAGTCGCTACCTGCGTTCCGAAGGACCCCGGTCAGGTGCTCCCCGGTCTCCCCATCCCGGGCCGCATCTACACGGTAACCGACGCACTCACGGGTATGACCATCATGGTCCGTGAGTTCTACGACATGGGCAAGGGCAAGTATCAGTACACCCTCACTTGGATGTACGGCGCAGCGATCGGCATCGCCAAGGCCGGCGAACGCGTGGTCACCGCCGCCACCGCCATCGATGGCACCGTGGTGGATACCCTGGCGTAAGGACACTCGCGGCCGACCCACGCCCTGATCTAGTGGCAGGGTCGGCCGCGCAACTACTGACAGCACAATGGCACTTCGCAACTTCGCAATCGCAGTGGGTGAGAAGCGGGACGGCACTCTCGAGTGCCTGGCGATCAGTCGGCAACCCGACGACCTGCTCAAGGTCCTCGATGATCCCGACATCGTGGACCCCGCCGAATTCAACGTCGTGGGCATCGTGAAGAACATTCACCACGTGTCCTTCCGGCGCATCCTCGAGCAGCCCAAGATCGCTTCCAACAGCCCTGACGGCTCGGACTCTGAGTCCGACGAGGGGACCAACCAAAACGAGAAGGCTTAACCCGCGGCAGTCGCTACCACAAGACATTCCAAGGGGTTGGGTCGATGAGGCGTCCAGAGCAATCTGGGCGCCTCATTTGCATTCTGGCCTACTACTCGCACTTCCGTCCGTCTCGGAGGCTCCCACGGGCTGTCTAGGAGACCTGATTGACATCCGGCGGAGAGCATGTCCGCCTTCACTCGTCGCATGGCCAGCGCGCTGGCCCACACTATCGCGCGCAACGCCCCAGTCTCGTTCACCTTGGACGACGTGGGTCCGTTCACGGGCGACGCCGGGGAGCGCGCTCAGGACTCCAAACTCAGGCGCGAGGGTGGTGGTGACCTGGACATCACCGACACGTGGTTGGTGGTGAGCAAGACGTCTATGTCGCAGGAGCCGCGCATCGGTGCGCAGCTCAAGGTCGTGAAGAGCGAGGCCGACCACATGCCCGAGGGGTTGGCGCTCGAGGTCAGCCACGTAGCGCAGGATGAGATCGCCTGGAAGCTGTTCCTGGTGGAACCGGCCACTGAGTAGCTATGGCGGATGGAATCACAGTCAGGGTCGATACTGCAGAGTTCGACCGGTGGGTCGGTAAGTTCATAAACGACCTGCGCATCGATGCGCGGCTAGTGGTCACCGACCAGTTTCGGATGCTCATCAAGCAGCTGATCCGTTTCACGGCTCCCAACACCTACGCGGAGGGGCGCGCCGCCGTGGTTCGGGACATTCGTCGGGCCATGACGCCCATTGATCCGGCAGAGTACACCAACGACCATGTGCGAGCCATTATGGCCTCTGGTGACGTGGACGCTATCAATGCAGTACTGCAGCAGGTGCCCGGCTGGAGGGGCTTCAAGGCCATGCACTTCAACCGCGACCTCCATGCTAAGGTTCGCGATCGACGTGGGCGGGTAACTAGGTCTCGCAAGATACTGGTGCCAGAAATGAAGGAGCACGCAGCCTACGTGAAGGAGATGCAGTCTCACGTGGGCATGGCTAAGGGTAGCTGGGCCGACTCATTCGCCTTCGCAGGAGGGTCCGGCCTACCTAACTACATCACGCGTCATGCGGGTCGAGGCTTCGCGTCCGTGGCGGATTTTCGCGCCGACCCCAGTTTTCCCCGTTTGCACGTCGACAACTCCGCGCGCTTCTTCGTGTCAGACAACCAGTTCGCCAGTTCGCTGACCCATGCGCTGGAGTACCGCGTCCAGGCCATGAAGGCTGACTTCGAGCGGCGTCTAGAACTACACGCACGATGAACACAGACTATCCAGCAGTCAGGCAGAGGGTGGAGGCCGCCGTGGCCGCTTTCCTTCGCAATCGCCCTATCGATGACACGGCAGACCCGACTGCGATTCGCGCAGGGTCAGTCCTGGACGGGGTAAACGTGTTCATGGGTCAGGCCAGTGATAAGTGGGCCATGCCCTGTATAGTAGTGCTGGTGGACGCCTGTGTGAAGCTAGAGGGCGTCGTGGACGAGGACTGGTACGACTGCTCGCTGCAGGTGCACGTGATGACGGCCCGCGGTGAACGCAGTGAAGACCAACCCATCGCTGCGCAGAAGCAGAGCGATCGCGTGGGGGCGCTGACTGACTTGATGTCGGATCTCCCGAGCGTCATCGCGGCCGTGAACGCCATGGACGCAGGGGTGGCGCTGTTCGGCGCGTTCCCCGAGGAGCAGAAGGGCACCGTCACAGACAAGCACTGGGACGACCCCTTCGGGTGGCGTGTGCACTGCGCACTGACGTGAGGGTTGACATATCCATCGAGGCATGGGAACTCCTAAAATTCGCGGCATCCAGCCCCTGGCGTGGGGCAACTTCACGATCGACGGCTACGTCAACGAGTCCACCGGTGAGGATACCTCCACCGAGGAGGAACTGATTGCCGACGAGCAGGCGCAGACCATCACCCAAGTGACTGGCTTCGGCATGAAGACCGACGTCACTCTGGAGGTCATCCCCAAGGCCAAGAATCAGGCAGGTGAGGACGTCACGGCCCCCAATCCGAGCGACATCTTCACCTATGGGGCGGCACCCAACATCAAGTCCATCACGGTCATCAGCGTGTCCTCCAAGCGCACGAATAAAGGTGTCATGAAGTGGACCATCAAGGGCAACCGCTTCCCCGACGTGCCTCTCACCGGCGTGTAATCCTGTGGACGCCAACTTCCTGGAGAGCTGGGTCAACAGTGACGACCATCAGGTGCTGGGCCATCGCCTACACCCGTTCTGTCTCTACGACATCCTGTCTCTGGAGCTGGTGGACAGTCCATTCCTTCGAGGTGCCGGTGGCGTTTCATACACGCCACTGGACCTCATCTTGGCTGCGCGTATCTGCTCCCACTCCTTCGAGAGCAACGTGCGCTTTCTGCGCACCAATGGTCTGCGCAAGCGTCTATACGTGTGGCGGGACCTCCGCAAGTGTCGAGGGCACTTCGTGCGGGAGTGCCAGCACTTCGTGGACTACATCGACGACTACTGGGCGCCCCCGGAGGTATTCACCTCTGAGGACTCTGGAGAGATCAAGAGTCCGTGGGTGCTGGCCTACGCAGCCAAACTCATGACCAGCACCTCCATGGGGGAAGCGGCCATCATGACTATGCCCATCGGCAAAGTGCTGTGGTTCAGCGCCACCATGGGTGAGCTGGCGGGCAGCGACGCGGAGATCGTGTCCGAGGAGGAGGCTGAGGCCATGCGCAAACTCGGTTACTAGCGACCTGACTCCGCGCTCCTTACATTATGGGAGCCCACGTAGAACTAGACGTCGGAGTGAAGACCGGCGCCGTCGCAGCCGGCCTTCGAGAGGTCCAGCATGAGATCTCTAGCTTCAAGAATGAGGTGGGCCGGAGCATCATGGGCCTCTTTGCGTTTGAGGGCGTGAAGTCGGGAATCGAGGCCATCATAGAGAAGGCTCGCAATATCCGCATGATGTCTGAGCAGTTCGGCATGACGACCGAGTCCGTGCAGAAGATCTCCAACGCGGCCAAGGCTACCGACGTGCCCATCGACTCTGTGCGCATGGCAATCAACCGCATGGTGGTGGCTCAGGAGAAGGCCCGCGCCGGTTCCAATGAGATGCGAGATGCATTCGCCGCCTTCGGTCTGACCATGGAGGACGTGGCCGGCGCGGGCACGGATGAGTTGTTCTTCAAGATAGCAGACGGCTACGCCCATGCAGAGGACCAGGGACGAGCCTACAACGCGGTAGTCGCCCTCATGGGTCGTAATGCCGGCAGGTTGGTCCCCCTCCTCAAGGAGGGCAAGGATGGCATCGAGGAACTCGGAAACGCGCAGGGCGTAATGGCCAGCTCTGATGTAGCGGAGCTGCAACGACTGGGCGTTCAGATAGATCGTATCTCCAATCAGTTCAAGATCTTCTTCGGCCATGCCATCGTATGGGGCAAGACCTTCGTCGAGGAGATTACTACGGTATTCACCGGTTGGGCCATAGATACCTACGACATTCTGGGAGGACTCAAGGATGCATTCACTAAGTTGTTCCACGGGGACTTCAAAGGCGCAGCCAAAGAGTTCAGCAAGGCCGCGTGGACGGCAACTGGAGGGCAGCTCGTGGCCAGCACCGACCCGCGCGCATCTCGAGGTCAGCAGGCCGGTCGGCTGGCCCGAGAGGACGTCGAGGTGCAGAAGCAGCGAGACGAGAGCGAGGAGGACACCATGCACAAGTCCAAGCAACTCGAAATCTCTCAGGAGGAGGTCCGCGAGCAGGAGCACCTGACTCGTTTGCAGGAGGAGCTCAACAGTCTGCAGAAGGAGGCGGCAGAGGCCAAGATGACGGCAGAGGCCAAGATCAAGGACCTGGTGGCGCGTCGTCTCGCCCTCGAGCGCGAGGCCGCAGAGCTGGAGGCCAAGGGCGACAAGGTGGGGGCGATGCAGAAACGCGTGGAGGCCGCTCGTCTGCAGAAGCAGCAGAGTGAGACCGAGCAGAAGCAGCAGAGTGAGACCGACGCGCTCAGGGAGCATCGGCAGGCGCTACTACTCAAACAGCGAGAGGCCGCCATCACTCACCAGGAACACATGGAGCGTGCGCAGGCAGAGCAGCGCGGCACGTCCGAACGGGAACTCGCAGACATTCACCTGAAGGCCAACGCCGCCAAGGCCGCAGAACTGAGGCAGACTCTGATTCGTCAACAGACGGACGCCATTGCGGAGACTGACCCCGTGCGGAGGCAGAAGAAGTCGGAGGCAGTAGCAGAGACCGCCGAGCGCATACAAGCGCTGCAGTATGATTCAGCAGAGACCGCCGAGCGCATACGTGCACCACAGGTGCGGGCCGTGTCTGCCGACCAACTCGCACGCATTGGGGGTGGAGGTGGGGTGGCGCGGATGGGTGGCGCGGACGCTCATCTAGTCGAGGCGAAGACCACCAACACTCTACTGCGGGAGATCAATCAGAAACTGACTCCCGACGAGGCTAGGCAACTTTTGATGAAACCATGAGCGCGACTCCACAATCTCGAGGCAACATGCTGCTGACCCCGGTCAGGCAGTCCGGTGGGACTCTGCAGCTACAAGACGACGGCACCTACAAGGCTGTGGAGACGTTCGCGATCGCATGGAGTCGTGTACAGGTATCCATGCCCGTTCGCAACGTCACGCCCCACCCCGATTTCTCTACGATGCTCTGCAGTGGGTGCGAAGTGCGCAGGCAGAAGTCCGGCACCTGGGCGCTCATGGCAATCACCTACACGGGCGTGTTTCCCGGCATCGCAGGTGGGACTCCTGTGATTGAGGAACTAGTGGCTGGCACCACGGAGTCACCTATCGACACGCACCCCAAGTTCGTGACTAAGATCGGGGGCACTAAGGGTAGTGCCGTCGCCAAGACGAACAAGGCTGTGTTCGACGACGCTGGGGCGTTCCAGGCGTTCCAGGCCGACTCGCCCTTCGCGGGTGTTACCAGTTATCTGTCTCCCACCATATCCTATCGGCGTACTACTTTCTCTGGCGCGGGCCTCGCGGTACCCTCTGACCTGGGCAAGATCTCCGCGCCGTCCATCGCGGCTCCCAGTGGGCGCAACTGGCTTCGCGCCGGTCGCACCGTTCACACGGAGGGAGGCGTCACGTCTGTGGTGGACGAGTGGATCTTGAGTGGTCCCGCCGGCTTCAACCAGATCATCTACGGCAACAGCTAACTATGGGTGCTCGAAAGAAACTGCAGCGCTTCCACGCCAATGTGCCCCTGCTGGACCAACTCACGGCCAGCAGGCTCAATGATATCCTAGATGCCGTCGACATATCGACGCTTCAGCCAGGTGCGGGTTATCGTATCGCGAGTCAGTCCGTGTCGGGCACTGCACTGTCCATCACGTCCAAGCACGCAGACCAGTCTGATGTCGACTTCCCATTTCGCGTCGTGTCTGGTCCGTGGGACGCGCAGGGCACCATGCACGTGGGGGTGATCTCTGATAGCCACTGCATGGACGCCACCGACCCCGACACCTGCGAGTTGGATAACAGCGGGTGGGGACTACTCGGAGACGATCAGAACGACGACGACTCGGGATGGATCGCAGTGACTAAAGCAGAACTGCCGATAGGAGCCAAACTCTGGTTGCAGTTCGAGTTCAACCAGGACGGCAATCTGGTGAGCGTCACGCTGGAGTGGGGCAGGCCCGCAGATGCAGGTTGGCAGTACTTCCCCGACGCCATCGAGATGGTTTCTGGGGATGAGCCTTGGCAGAAGTATTTTCGAGTGCCCATCGCGGAGGTGACCGACCCGGATCAAGATCCTCGTGGGGGCCTTCAGCTAAACTACTCCCAGGCGGACGGAGGGGGCAATCTGCAGATAGTGCAGCTCTGCCGCACTAATCTCATTCTGCAACCTGCTTTCACCGCGCCTTACGCGCAGGAACCCGACGTGGACCTGCAGGTGGCTGTGCCGTGGAATGCTCCATGTTCTACGGCAGACGGCAGTGCTGATCCCATAAACACCGACGAGCAGAGCATGACCCCCTGGCTCTTCGCGTCCCCAGGAGACAATCATCCATGGCGACTCAGGGGCTTCACGGATAGTGAGGGGCAGGACTGGATCAAGATCTTCTACGGCGAGGTGAACGGTCTCGCCCCCGCGGGCATGACTAAGGGTAAGTTCTTAAAGTACTCTGTGGAGGCAGATGGTGTGGTATTCATCAGTGCCAGTATCGACGAGGATCATAGTATCACCAGTTGTTGGGTAGATATGGCCGCTAGTGACGTACCCGTGGACACGGACTACGAGATCCACTTTGTCATTGGGCAGTTCTCTGTCGGCGGAGAGGATATAGAGGTGACGCAGGTTCTCAGCGAGAACGTCTTGACCGAGACCTTTCTCACGTTCAACCTGGACACCTTCGACCTATACAGGCAGTGGCCGCACGTATATACGCGCTCTGGGGACACCTCAGACAACCTTCTGGACATCCTGTTCAACAAGTTGTACGAACTGCTTTTGGCCGCTCTCGAGGCTGCCATCCAAGCCATAGAGGCCGCCGCAGAGGCCGCCAAGACCGCCGCAGAGGCCGCCGCCACCGCCGCCGCTTCTGCAGCCACTACCGCGGCAGAAGCAGCAGAAGCGGCGGGGAACTGGGGAGAGTTTGCGCAGAGTGAAGCTAGTATGGCTCAGGAAGCGGCACAGACTGCGACTGAGGCCGTGGCCACTGTAACAGAAGCGGCAGCCGAGGCGAGCGGCTCTCGCGACGCGGCTGACCTGGCGGCAGTTGACGCAGCTAACGCGGCCGACCGCGCCGAGGCCGCCGCGACTCGTGCTGAGACTGCAGCCAATAAGAGCTGGGTTGTAAATGGTACCTGTAACAACGATGGAACGGTCACCATCACAGTCTCTCAAGCATAATGGCGAGCACATCAGGTTTCTCTTTTACTATCACCTGCGACAACGGGTGCTGCTGCACGCCGCAGTGGGAGGCGTCGCCGCCTTCAGATATGTACATGTGTAATGAGACCTACACGGCTACTTGGACTGATGTGAAGCACTGCAAGGGCAGTCAGTCATACACAACGGAGATGTGGGGCACGCAGCAGGTTAACCCCGCCGACTGCGCTCCACTGTACCCGGGAACTGGCGGCTATTGGATGTGCTTGGGCGGATGCTGTACTGAGTGCTCCGACTTGACCTGGATGGGACCTGGAGACTAGCGCATGACGAATTTCGAACTATACTTTTTCATGTACGCCATGACCCTGCGCGCGAGGCCGAGGGCGAAGCGTGAGCTCTGGATCAGCAAAGGCGTGCGTCGGCTAGCGCGTCGTGGAACACTGTTTAACTACTGGAAAAAGCGTCTCGCAGAACACCCGGAAGACCTCAGTATATTCGAGGCCGAGAAAGCCTGTTTCTATCGGCGCGGGGGCAAATTGCCGCCGGCTCTCACCGACGAAGAAATCCAGCTCAAGATCCAAAACGCGGCAGCGCGAAGTGTACCCACGAAACCAGTGGCATGGCCCACGTTCTTGAAGCCCCTACTGGCGCTAGCGAAACCCGAAGACAAAGGGGTCGGAGATATTATCGCGCGGACAATCGGTCCTATCGGCGGCGATGCGTTCAAGGTGTGGTACAAGCGACTCTTCGGCAAGAGCTGCGGGTGTCAGGCTCGCCAGGACCGCTGGAACGCACAGTTTCCACTTAACTAGCCCCCTAAAGACATGAGTACTCTACTTCCTTCTGCGGTGGATACGGCGGTCAGCAACATCAAGGTCATAGATAAGACCCTGATTCCCGTTCTCATCAACAACATAGCGCGGCTGGATGCCGCGCTGAATAAGACCACCAATGACGATAAGGTCCTCCTTTCGGCGGCCGACGTGGTGAGCGCGGCCGGGGGCAGTCTCGACGCATTTCCTGCATTTCTGGCTGCACTGAAGACCGCGGTCAATGTGGCGGTGCCTGGAACCTACCCCAGTTAGGTTTGACACGCGCAGGTGAGCATGCTCGCCTATCTCGACACAGTGTCCGGGGTGCTGTCCGCACACTCCTATGACCGCACCGCCACCGCGTTGACGGTCAAGAGGGGGCAATTGCCCTTCTCCATCTGCACCATCCAGAACGGTGTGCCCACTCCGCTGCCCGATGGCAGTCAGCTCATCTTCGTGGCGCGTCCCCTCGGCAAGTTCGAGGGGGACGTAGTGACCAGTTGCACGTTGGCGTCCACCTCCACTACAAGCGTCGACAGCACCTACACGGCGTCCCTGAACGCCAACACTGCGCCCATCAAGGCCGGGTTGAAGGTAGACGGCGACCCTACCGATGACGTAGCCACCTTCTCCTGCAGTGGGGAGTTCGCCTGGAGGACCTCCAGTGACGCCCCCTGGTCGCGCAGTCAGACTGTCTCGGTGGTGTTCCAGAATGCCATCATAGAGGACTCCGTGGAGTACATCACTCCAGCGGTGCTCACCTCTCCCATCCACGTGGCCAATGCGGCGGCCAGGTTGGCGTTGACCTCTGTGCAGGTGCGGGAGGGGCAGGTAGTTCACCAGGATGACACCGGTGTGAAGTACTTGATCTTCAATGTCACAGCACTCGGAACTGAGAACGCCTTCTTCGCCCTTGTTCCAGCTGCGTCTCCCATAGTGGACTTCGTGGTGAAGACCTCCGCCTTCACTGCCGTAGACGGGGGTAAGTATGCGCTCGACACTACGAACGGAGGTTTCGGGGTCACTATCAGCTCCATTCTACCGGTGGGTGGCGCGATTGAATTCATCGATGTGAAGGGCGTATGGAACACCAATGCGCCTACGTTCTTGCGAAATGGGTTCAGTATTCAGGGCGCGGCTATGGACTACACCGACCACACGCAGGGTGCGAGTCTGCAGATTGTAAACACAGGTGGAACTTTCGGGTTGATTCTGCTGGAACCCGGGGCGGGCGTCCAGAGCGACGGTTCCGCGGCACTGGACAATAACCAGACGGTAGGAACGACTGGAAACGTAACCGGCAATGGACACTGGACCGGCTTCCCTCAGTCCATCACCTACCAGTGGGGGTACAACTCCTGGTCCTACAACGGCGATGGGTCCAACATCGACGGTACCACCAACCTGGGCACCGGCGCCTCTCAGTTATTCGACTGGAATCTGTGGCGCGATCCAAACCAGACGGTCAATGGACAGACGGCCCAGTGGATCGAAATCTGGTGTAAGTTCATCGGTACTAACTACGTCGATAGCTTTACCGTCACTAAGAGCTTCAACCTCGTGATGCCTGCATATCCTACGCTCTCAGCCTTCTACCGGGGCGACACACTGAGCGACTCGAAGGCGTCCTTCGCCGATCTGACGGCTGTGAACGGCGCGGCCATGATTCTGGACTACGACGTGGTTTCCCCGGACAATGTGAACTACTGCGCGGACTTTACCGCAGCCAATCAGGATTTCACGGTTGAAAACGCTTCCCTCGGAGGTGCCTACAGTCTGGTGTCTCTAGTCCGTCGAACCAACGCGCAGGCGAAGTTCCCGATTCCGACCGTCTTGTTCGAGGACGACAATGGGAACTGGGACATCAACGGTCAGATTGATTTGTCCTCCTACATGCCGAATGATACTGGTTGGCATCACGTGGTCCTGGTGAATCATGGACTTGTGTGGACACAAGACTGGTGGACCTACGCCTTCATCATCGACCTGTATGTTGACGGAGTGGCCAAAATAGCGGGCGGTTCATATGGGGGAATGTGGGCGAACAGTCCTCATGGGCTTCTTAGTCTCAATGGGACGGGCGGCGTCGGCAGGGTGTCGAAGGTGGCGGTGCTAGATCATCCGGCCACAGCGAATGAAGCCTCGTGGCTCTATAACAACGCGAATCCGTATCGGCTTCCTTCCTTTTAAATTACCATGAATGACATCACCTACAGCGAGGCGATCAAGGCGCTCAATACCGCCTACGACGCACAGAAGGTAACTCCCCCCACCAAGTCCGCCGCACGGCAGATGATCGGTGGAAACGCCTACACGTCGATCAGCGTGCGGGACTCGTCCTCGTGGGCGGTATCGCTCCAGTTTACTGTGGGCTGCCGCACGATAGGAGCCTACGTCGGAAGCTCGCGGCAGTCGCTACCTACTCCGGCGAGCGTGAACATCGAACAGAAGGCGTTGCGTGCGGCGGCGTACGTTTCGCGCGGATGCAGCGACCTGGATTACGTGGACGCGGTGACAAAGCAATCGTCCACGGACGCGGCTATCAAGGCTGTGGGCGAGGAGCAGTTGACGGCAGTGCTCGCCGCTCGACTTCAGGTGAAGCTAGACTTCCCCTACGTCTCGTAGGCTTTGACAGTTGGGCGAATAGTGAAACCGCCAGTCTACACGCACCATGATCCTCTCTCGTCTACCTGAGTTCGCTGAACGATTCCACGCCCTGCTCGAGACCAACGTGGTCAAGATCGGGTGGTTCTCCTCTGGCGGGGGCATCGCCACTTCTCTGGCGGTGTCTACGGAGCACATCGAATCCATGCTTCGATGGTTCATCTTGGCCATGACGGCCGTCACTCTGACGCTCACCTTCTGCCTCCAGGTCAGGTCCCTACGGAGGTCCTAGAGACTGACAGGAGCTGTAGGAGTATGAAGATCAAGCTCTACTTGCTCGGGGGCTCCTATGTGGCCATCCAGGTCCTCAATAACCTGTCTGGCGCACTTCATGTGGGTATGACCTCCGATCAATACCTCCAACTCGGCCTGTCCTCGGCCATGGCAGGTCTCATTGCCCTGCACGCATTCGTGCAGGACCCTAACCGGTTCACGGGACCTAACGACAACCCACCGGCGACCCCCGTGCAGTCCGCCGGCATCAGTAAGTAATATCATGCGAAAACTCATCATCGTGACGGCGTGCGCGCTCCTAGCGGCTTGCACTACCGCGCAGATCAAGAAGGCCGGTGACACCCTGGCTCCCGTCCTCGCCGAGGTGGCGCAGGCGGCGACTGACAGTTACGTCAACACAGGCAAGGTCGACAAGCAGAAGGTGGCTGCAGCCGCCCTTGACGGGATAGCTACCATCGCGCAGGCCTACACGAGCACCTCCGTGAAGACTCAAGACGTGGCGGCTATCCTAGCCTCTGGTGCGGGTACTTCAGACGCAGAGTCCAAGATTGGTCGAGCCATCGTGAGTCAACTGCCGGTCGGGCAGATCACGCAGGACACAGTGAATCAGATCTTTACCGCTGCTGCGCAAGTCGCCGGCAAGTAGATCATGAAGACGCTGGCTCTCATGCTGGTCGTCGCGACGTCCCTGACCGGGTGCACTAATCTGGCCAGGGACGTTCGCCGTGACTGCCAGAGCATCTCCCACAAGACGTCCTGGTCAGCTCCCATGACCTTCACTAGCGAGTGGGTCTTCCAACTGCGGCCCCTGACCCCCTCCAAGAAATGACCCCAGGCTTCGACAAACCGATGGTGAAGGGGTTCACCTCAGACGGGCGCAACTTCATCTTTGCGGAGTCCCTCACCTTCACCCACCCCAACGGAGAGTCCTACACCATCGAGGTGGGCGACTCCTCCGACGGCGCGTCCAGTCCCCGGGCGGCGTGGTCAGTGATCCCGCCCTTCGGCAAATACTGGAAGTCGGCCGCCCTTCACGACTCACTGTATCGGAAGGCTAAGTGGCCCAAGGACAAGTGCGACTCCTGGTTCAAGACCGCCATGGAGCTCGAGGGCGTGAACCTGGAGGAGCGAGTGACTCTCTACGAGGCCGTGCACCTGGGCGGGCAGTCCTCCTTCGACGAGGACCGGCAGGCGCAGTTCCACTTTGACACGCCCGCCAAGGCATGAAAGCCATCGCCACATCCTTCGCCTCCATGGCCGACCTGAGGGCGTTCCAGGCCGCCAAGGCCCGCGGTCTGTCAGACCAGCAAGCGTTCAAGGTCGGAGACAATGGCATCGGTTGCTGGGGGGACGTCACCGCGCAGACCAGTCTGCCGATGTGCGCGCTCCCTCCCGAGATCATGGCCCTCCGTTGGGGCTCGAAGGGAGGCGCGCGGCGCAAGCGTGTGGTGATACAGACTAACGGCAAGTCTGTGACCTGCATACTCGCCGACTGTATGCCTCACGTATCCAACATCACGAACGGTGCCGGCATTGACCTGAACCCCGCGGCGATCGCCACCCTGGGGTTGCCCACTGAATGCCGGCAACTCGTCACCTGGGACTGGGCAGACGGTGACCTCGCTCCGGCATGACTGAGGTGGTCATAGACCCTGGCGTCCACGGCGGACTGGTCATCTCGACCGGTCGCGACCTGCGCCGCATCGCACCCTACAAGAGCGACGAGCAGGTGACCGCACTGTTCGACGCCGTTCAGGGGGAGGCGCGCATGACTCTCGAGCTCGTCGGCGGGTACATCGGCGGAGAGGGCAACACGGGGTCCTCCATGTTCACCTTCGGGGACAACACCGGATTCTATCGTGGGTTTGCAGCGGCGCGAGGTTGGGAGTTGATCCGCGTCGCCCCCTTCGCCTGGCAGCACCCCCTTCGCCTCGGGACCGGTACGCAGATGGGTAAGCCCGCCTGGAAGCGCGCCCTCTGCGCGGAGGCCAAGCGCCGTTTTCCTGCGCTCGCAGGCGTTACGCTCGCCACGTGCGACGCGCTTCTTCTCTGGGACTTCGTGACCAAACCCCGTCCGAATCGCCCTGGTTACAGGCTCCCCCTCTGAGAAAAGGACTCACAGGGTCCTTCTAGGAGGGCGCTTTCTGCCCATTTTCTGCCCGCCCGTCGAAAATTCTTTTTGACGCCGGATCCTTTGTCTGTAAGGCTTCTGGGTCCGTTTCGCCCTGCCCGCCGAAAATTTTTGTGTACGACGGCGAGAAAAGGGCGCATACTTCTATCATCAACGGCGGAATCACCTGCCGAAGATAACCAAAACCAAACAACAGAGAAGACAATACCTATGGAACCTGAGACCACAACGGCCCCCACGACTGAAACCTCCGCCGCCAAACCGGCGAAGAAGACGGAGGCCAAGAAGACGGAGGCCAAGAAGACGGAGGCCAAGAAGCCGACGAAGAAGGCCGAGGCCAAACCCGCCAAGAAGGCTGAGAAGAAGGCCGAGGCCAAACCCGCCAAGAAGGCTGAGAAGAAGCCCACTCCGCCGAAGCAGACCAGCAAGATGGTCTTCACCAACAACGGCAAGCGCAACTGGATGATCCCCCGCCTCAAGACCGCCGTGGCCAAGGCCGTTGACGCTGAACTCTCCGTCAAGGTCAAGGAGGCTCAGAGCTTCTTCGACGTGAAGAAGGCCTCTGGTCTCGACGCAGCCAAGTTCGAGAAGATCGTCGCCGCCGTGCTCGACATGGTGGAGTAGAACCGCCAACAACCCGACCAAGGGCTAAAAGGAGAATACTATGGAGACAAGGAGTGAACTCAAGAAGGCCCTGCTGAACGCGAGGGAGAAATATAATGCGGCGCAGCGCGAGGTGGATCGCCTGCAGACTGCCCTGCAGCGATCCGCCTCGCGGCGACCGCATAAGACCCGAGACCGAATACTCAGAGCGCTGGCCAAGGCCAACGGGAAGGGAGTGACCGTGGCGTCGCTCTCCCACCGCCTGCGCATGCCGACAGCCAATGTGCATTCGTTCTTCAGTAAGAGTCTCCCGCGTGTCGGCGAGATAGAAAAAGTCGGCCGGTCCACCTATCGGCTGACTATATCGCGAAGGCAGTAGAAATCAGTCTCCGGGGAGGTCCGTGCAAGTCGCCGGATTCTCCCCGGGACCAACAACCCAACCCAATGCAAGAGCTATTTCGAGTCCCCGGCTACGCCGTGGGAATATACGACGACAAGAACTTCTACGTGGCCCAGCACTCCCTCGGGGGCAAGGGCGCCAAGGACGAGGGTCAAGACCGCTTCGCTAGTTTGAAATACTATCAGACTCTCCCCGAAGCCTGCCGGCGACTCATCGAGCGCATGCCCCGCACGAAGGACGCGCGCACCGTGGGGGAGTACATCACCGAACTCCAACGGGCCACCACGTCGGTGTGCGACAAGCTGGACGCCGTGCTCAAGAAGCACGGACTGCCCACTCTGAGTCGCGAGCCGGAGGCCGACTCGCCTGAACCCACCGACAAACCCGTCAAGAGGAGGACCCGTAAATGAACCACCGATGGCCTACTCTGATCCTTGTGGGAGAGTGCCCTCCCAAGGAGAACCGCGACGCGTGCCTGGGGCAGTTCGCCCAGAAACTGGAGAAGGTCTCCGGTGTCACTCACGGTGACTACATCGCCCACACCATCCGCACCAATCTCTTCGAGGTTCCCCCAGACCACTGGAGCCGTGGACGAGCCGAGGAGCAGGCTCGCATGATGCTGGAGGGCAAAGAGCGCCGAGCTCTCACCATCGTGCTCTTCGGCAATCGCGTGCATGACGCCTTCGCTCGATGGCTACCCCTCAAGGGCATGAACTTTCTAGACTGTCGGCAGGTGGGTCCGCTGTGCGTCTACTTCTTCCCTCACCCGTCGGGGTTGAACCACTGGTGGAATGACCCCTACCACAGGGCAGTTGCTGGTGAGTTGTTCAAGCGACTCGTCAGCGAGGAGGCCGCATCATGACCTCCCGAGCTCTGCACGTGTGTCACCGCGCTCGCGAGAATCCAAACTGGCGACCGGACAGCCGGCTGCTGATACTCTGCGAGCAGCGTCGTCTGGGGCAGATAGCGGAGTCCTATTGGATGCGCTATCTCACCGGTGTCCTGCTGATCGCCGTCCTCGCCCTGGGACTCTTCGCCATCCTAAAAGTGCTGGCGGAAGTCGCATTCTGGTCCCGGTAGGAAAAAGTTGCCGGCGTAAGTCGCTGATCTCTAAGAGTTTGGGAGAAAAGTGACCTCGCCGGCAACTTTTTTATTTACTTTTCCCAACCCGCTTGGCATACTTCTCTCATGAACATTGACACCGAGACCCTCGTCCGCCTCATCAAGAGCATGCCTCTCGCCGAGGCGGTCACCCTCCTGCAGGACACCTTAGACCGCGCGACTGCCGTCCCCGCCAAGGTGCGTCAGCCCTTTCACCGCGCATGCAGTAATTGCCACTCTACGACTCACCAGGACTACTGGAGGGACCTCGGTCCCGGCTACGCTGGCTGCCCTGTATGCCACTTGCGCCAGCACATCTAGTCTCAACTCACAACCAGCAATGATACCCACTAAAGAGACCCTCCGCAAGGGTCAACCCGTAAAGATCACATGGCAGGGGCAGACGGTCACCGCCAAGTTCTTGGAGTGGTCCGACAAGTACCACATCTGCATCGTAGACTACAATGGCCGCCGCCTCCACCGTAATGCTAAGGACGACGGCACACCTGCCATTGACGACGTGGCTGCCAGTAAACTCACCGCCGAGATGGAAGAGCCTGAAGAGTCGCGCTTCACTGTGGAGCAGCGCTTCGCCTTCCTAGCCAAGATGGCCCGCATGGTCGGCAAGCGTCAGGCCAAGTCTTTCATCATCACTGGTGAGGGCGGCCTCGGCAAGTCCTTCACAGTCCGCCAGCAGTTCGACGCGCTCGGACTGCAGGAGATTCTACCGCTCAAGGACGAGCACGGCAAGGAGACTGACGAAATGGACGACGGCGACTACATCGTCATCAAGGGCTTCTCCACGCCGAAGGCCATGTATCGCGCCCTCTGGAACAATCGTGACAAGATCGTGGTCTTCGACGACTGCGACTCCGTGCTCAAGAACGACACCGCCACTAACCTGCTGAAGGGCGCGCTCGACTCCTACGGAGTGCGCCGCATCAGCTGGCTCACCGAGCTGTCTCGCATCGACGACGACCTGCCCAAGAGCTTCGACTTCGAGGGCTTCGTGATATTCATCAGCAATCATCGCCTCGAGGACATGCCTCAGGCCCTCGTCTCGCGCTCCCTCATCGTGGACGTATCCATGACCTCCGCCGAGAAGATAGAACGCATGCGCGGCATCTGTCAGGCCGTCGAGAACGACATGACGCTCGAGGCGAAGATGGAGGTAATCGAATTTCTGGACGGTCTCCGCGACAAGATCGGGGACCTGAACATGCGAACCTTTCTCAAGGTGTGCGACCTGTACAGCGACGACCCCGCCGACTGGCGCGACGTCGCGGAGTATATGGTCACCGCCATGTAGAACAACCAAAACCCAAACACCAACCAAAATGAAAAAACACATGCAGTTTGAAGTTCCATTCGTCACCATCGCCAAAGACACCATCGCCCGTCTGGCCAAGGAGCCGCGCATCCGTCTCCTACCCGCGCAGACCTTTCTGGACAAGCAGGGGTTCACGTGGCGCATTCGCCTGGAGCGGACTCGTCAGCAGTACGTCGTGACCTGCAGCGACTCGAAGCAGGGGCTCTACGTGAAGTTCGGCAAGACCCGCGGACTTCGGCGCTTCGTCAATCGCATCAAGGCGTGAAGAAGTTCCTACTGGTGTCGGGACTCGTCCACTCGCGGACGGACTTCGACATCCACCTCATCGACGCCGATCAGCTGGCGCGACTCTACTGCGTGGACCCGGCCGAGTGCCTGTCCATCAGCGAAGAGGAACTCCACCTGATCGGCACTACACTACCGCGAGAGCTTCAAAACTTAAAACAACTGAAGCCCCGTCGAGACGGGGACTACCCGTTATTCTGCCATGCCCATGAAACCGAAGAAGAACGACAGCGCCGTCAGCGCCTACATGTCCCGTATTGGGCGCAAGGGCGGCCTCAAGAGCAGCTCTGCCAAGACTGCGGCCGCAAAGATCGGTGCGCTAAAGCGATGGGGCAAGCCCATTCCGCAGGAGTTGCTGGACCGAGTGAAACCAGGGAGGACCCGCTAGATGGCACTCTCACCGATGCAATTGGAGTTGCTCGCGGAGCGTTGGACGAGCGGGGAGATAGTCGACACGCCGAAGGGCCCACGACTGGTGCGCCGAGGGACGCCCACCCAAAGTTTCTGGCGAAGTTTCCGTGGCTTTCGTCGGCAGAGCATTTTCGCCGCGGGTATTAGCGCCCGCAAGAACGAGGAGACCGGCAAACATGAACTCGTCTGGATGACCCCCGTCCCGCCCGGATGGTCTCCAGTTAGTGAGGACTCACTGGCCGACTTCCGCGACGCCCCAGGTCTGTGCTGGGACACCGTGGAGCGCGCTCGTCGCGCCGAACTGCTGTCTCACATCGACGATGTGGACCCCTCTGGACTGCTGACCTATCAGGTGGATCCGACGCGCCTGCTGGCTCACTCACTGTTCACTAACGGAGTGGCCCTGGACGCGAGCGATCCAGGCGTCGGCAAGACTTACATGGCCCTCGGGGCGATCCGTGAGTTCGGCGGTTGGCGGGCGCGAGTGCTCTGCCCGAAGTCCGTGCTCCCAGCTTGGACTCGCGCGGGCGCTCACATGCGGGTGCAGACTGAGCCTCTCAACTACGAGATGGTGCGCACGGGCAATACGGACTGGGGGCAGTGGCATGCGCTCACCAAGACGGAGAAGACCTTTGAGTGGACTCTGCCGAAGCGCACGGTGCTGGTCTTCGACGAGGCGCACGCCTGTCGCGGTGCCGAGAGTCGCGCCAGCGCCATGCTGACGGCGGCTCTCCGCCAAGGCATCCCAACTATGCCCCTGTCCGCCACTCTGGCGATGAGTCCGCTGGAGATGTACTCGCTCGGGATGCTGTTGGGTCTGCACTCCGGCGTGGACTTCCATCAGTGGTGTCTGATGAACGGCTGCGTGTCCGATGGCTACGGCCTGGTGTACCGCGGCGGTCCAGAGGGCATGCTCCCGATCCACAGGGCCATCTTCCCAGACAAGGGAGAGAGGACCACCGTAGACGAGTTGGGGGCCGCGTTCCCGTCGAGTCAGATCACGGCGGAGTGCTTCGACTGCAACGACGACGGTGCCATTCAAGTTGCCTACGACGAGATGGAGAAGGAGATCGAGGCGCTGGCGGAGCGGGCTGAGGAGGACAAGCCGTCCGCCCTGACCGTCATGACCCGTGCTCGCCAGCACGCCGAGCTGCTGAAGGTGCCCACCTTCGTGGAGCTCACTAAGCAGTGGTTGGAGGAGGGGCTGAGCGTGCCCGTCTTCTTCAACTTCAACGATAGTCTCATGGCGTGGGCGGAGCGCGTGGGCACGGACTGCCTGGTCTACGGGGGCAACAAACGCGGAGAGCGACAGGTCAACATCGACCGCTTCCAGCGCAATGAGAGCTGGACCATCGGCTGCAACGCGCAGGCCGGCGGGCAGAGCATCGACCTCCACGACGTCTACCACCAACGCCGCCGAGGTGCACTCATCAGCCCCTGCTTCAGCGCCATCGTGTTGCGGCAGATTCTCGGGCGTGTTCGCCGCAGTGGGGGCACGCACTCCATTCAGCGGATCGTGTTCGCCGCGGGCTCGGTGGAGGAGCAGGCATGCTCCGCCGTCCAGGTCAAGTTGAACAACCTGACGGCCCTCAACGACGGCGACTTGACCGCTGGACTGCACTTGTTCTGACCTATCGCGATCAGGGCATAAAACTGGCCTCCTAGGATGACCCTAGGAGGCCTTTTATTCGTCTCGAGTGCGAACGCCAGGTTAGGATGGAGAGGGTTTCTGGGACCCAGCTAGCTCGGCCATGGCGACGCCTCGCGCCTCTATCCTCTTCACTAGGAAACGGATGGTGGCTCGCAGGCGCGCGATCTCTAGGTCCTTAGCCGCGCAGCGAGTGCAGCGATCGTTCAAGAATGTCTGGGCGGGAGTCTCTCCGCAGTCTTTGTCTTTTGGCTTGGCCACGTCCTCGAGGAGGGCCGTCAAGAGCCGCTCCTCTCGCAACGTCTGCAGACTCTCACCCACCTCAGCCTCGTACTCTTCAGCTGTGAGGATCATCGTGGGAGTAGGTGTTGGGCCTCCAGCAGAGGCTGATCTCGATGGGCCCTCGCGGCCTCGTAGTCAGACTTACTGACGCGGAAGTGCATGACTATATCCCCGCTCACCTCGTCGGAGGCCTCAGTCGCAGTCCACTCGCGGACCATTATGAAGCCCCCTGGCACGCGTCGGCACTCGCCGGGCGTGGGCAGGAAGCTCAAGGGGTTGGGTCGGTCGTTCATTTAGTCTTTCCTTTCTTGGAGGCGCGGTAGATTCGCCAGCTGCGTCCGCCTCCGTGGCCGCTGCGAAAGTTCTCGAGTGGCGCGCCCTGCGCCTGCATCTTGCCGAGCGCTCGTCCCAGGGCCTTGGCGGTGAGGGAGCGCGCGATGTCGCGGATAGCGTCATTGCTGAGCATCTCCGCCAGCAGCTCCGTGGCGCTGCCCTCCCAGTGCTCCTCCCTGCTCTCGTCGAAGTAGGAGCGTTTCCAGATGGCCAGCAGCTCTGACACCTGCGCGGAGTCACTGCTCTCCTTGGCCGTCTCGAGCAGACTGGTCTCGTGGTAACTCTTCACGCCGAAGCGAGCTGAGCCGACGCAGCGCTCTGGGATGGTCCAATCCAGGAGCCAGCGGCAGAAGAACGGTAGTTCCCTGGCAATCACCTTGTGCAGGTCCAGGGGAAAGTTCTTCTTAGTGCTGGCGGCCTTGAACAGACTGATCTTGTCCAGAGTGCTGGCCTCCATGTCGGGGAGGATGCGGATGGACTCCACGTCTGCATTGCAGGTCACAATGATGCGACCTATCCACGGGATGGACTGCTGGTCCTTAAACTTAGCGTTCCACTCGAAGGTGCGATTGGCGACGATCTTCTTAAGCATGCTCGAGAAGAGACCGTGCTTGCGCTGGTCAGCTGCTGGCATGGTGTCGTCGATCGTCCACAGACTGCTCTCGAAGAGCTCTTTGTTGAATTGAGTCTCACCCAGGAGATAGTCGCTGGCGTCCACATGCCCGCCCATCATAGTGGCCACTATGACGGTGGAGAGCAGCGTCTTGCCGAGACCGGACTCGCCTGCGATGAACACTGCCTGCCCGGGCTGCAAGTCACCCTGCCTGCCCGTCTCGTAGAAGCGCTTAAGGTAGGCCAAGAAGAAGTCGAGACTGTCGTGCGGCTCGAAGTAGCCGTCCAGGAAGTCGGCGATCCAAGGGAAGTCCTGCCCCCACTTCTGGGGTTTGTCGGCCGGCGGTAGGCACTCAGCCGTGCTGGTGTTGAGGTAGCGACGCCCGAAGCGCGTCACGATGCCTTTCTGCTGATGCACGAACGGCACAGCCCCCTTCACCCGATTGTGGTCCTGAAGGGCCACGACGGCGCGGTCCACCTCACTGAAGGTGTCGCCCTTGCCGCAGAACGGACTGAGCCCGCGCTTCACCGCTAGATGCTTGCCTAGGTTAGTCTGATTGTGGCACACCCAAGTCGCGCTCGGGTCCTGCAGCCAGTAGTCCTTGCCGTCCCACCATATGTCCTCGATGGCCCCAGCAGTCTTCTCTGCCTCATACTTAGTGACGAACGCGGCACCGAGTATGTCGCCCCAGGACATGAACTGCTTGGGCCCAGTGAAGCACTGCATGCCCGTATCGCGCACGATGGCCGCCGTAGGACAGTCAGCAGTGGGGTCCCAGAAGCGAAGTCCCCTCGCACCCAGCACGAAGTCCCCTCCATTCCATCGACGAGGAAACTGGCGCTCGACCTCCGCAGCTACGTCCTCGATGGGGATGTTGGGCCCCTCCTTGGTCCAGTCGCCCTTCTCACTGGCCTCGATGAGCCAACTCTGCCCGACGGTCGCGGGGATGGTGTCCTCTGGCCGATAGTCCCACTCAGTGCCCACCTCGTAATATTTGTCGAAGGCGTAGAACGCCTCCTCGTCGAAGCCCGGCAGCAGTCCCTGAAGGTTCAGCTCCTTACGGCATCGAGCCAGGAACTTCTTGGTGACCTGTGGAGTGTAGACGAAGAGCGGCTCCTCGAAGGCGAACACCAAGCGCGCTCCTCCGGAGCGAGTCCTGCTGATGCCTGTAGGACCAAACTCCGGTGTGTCCATCTCCTTGAGCATCTCATCCGACACCTTGGCGTCGTAGTCGATGACCAGTGCGTGGACTTTGTAGGGCTTGTTGGTGGTGTTCACTCGCTGATGCGGATTCAGCCCCTCGTAGCCGGAGAAGAACAGGTGCTTAGTGGTGGGTTTGCAGCACCACGCGCGAAACGCCGCCTTGTCCATCGTCTTGTAGTTGCGCGGATAACTGGGCTCGTAGCTCCAAGGCTTGCAGGGCGTGACGTCGACGCCTTTCTGGTTTGATAGTCCAAAGAGGATCATAGTTTGTGAAAGCCGGTTGCCGGCCCTTTGCCGGCGTTAAAGATCACTGCGTGGTAGCAGTCGTAGGCACCACCACCGCGCCAGCCCTTCGGCGCGCGACGGCGCCCCTCGGCCTCCCCCATGGCCTGCATCTGCTCAATGCGGTGACAGCGCTCGCATATCAGACCGGTAGGAGTCTTGACTGTCGCGAGCTGACCGCACTCGCATCGCTTGTTGCTGAAGTTTGGCATGGCCTAGACGGAGATGCCAGCCTTGATGACCGGATGAGACTGATAGTCCTTCAGACACCAGTACTCGAGATCGATGAAGTCCAAGTCCTCGACAGTCTGGATCGCCGGGCTCAACTCCATGGTGGGCAACTGAGGCATAGGCATGCGCTGCAGTTGCTCCATGCCCTGCTGCCAGTGGTTGTTGTACAGATGCAGGTCCCCAAAGGTTACCACCAGCTCTCCGGGCGTGTAGCCGGACAGTCGCGCCAACGTGCTGAGCAGCATTCCGTACAAGCTCAGGTCGAAGGGGAGCCCTAGGAAGATGTCGATGCTCCGGCAGTATACTTGGAGGTCGAGTTTAGCCTCCCCACGCAGCAGGTCCTCCCGCACGTAGCACTGGAACAGCGTGTGACAAGGGGGCAGGGACATGTCGTCCACGTCAGTAGTATTCCACGCGCTGACCACATGGCGACGACTGAACGGTTCGGTCCCCAAGTCGTGCACTAGCCGAGCTATCTGGTCTATGGCGAAGACTCGCGTCTCCCCATCGGCGGAACGAGCTCCCTGCCAGCAGCGCCACTGCTTGCCGTAGATCGGTCCGAGCTCACCGTTCTCCTTGGCCCACTCATCCCAGATGTGAACGTTGCGATCTTGCAGGAACTTCGTGTTGGTGTTGCCGCGGATCATCCAGCAGAACTCAGCGATCGAGCCCCGGGAGAACACCTTTTTGGTGGTGATGAGCGGAAAGCCTAGACTCATGTCGTGGCGCATCTGCGCGCCGAACACGGAGAAGGTGCCGGTGCCGGTGCGGTCGCCTCGGGGAAGTCCGGTGGACATCACGTGGTGGAGTAGCCGAAGGTACTCGTAGTCGACGTGATTGGCGGGGTGATACTCGCACAGACCTACCGGCGTGCAGGGGCGGATTCGAGATTCATGTTGCATAGTGAGTTAGATTGTGAGGTCTCAGTCTAGACGAGCCGAGGCCGGGTTGTAAATAGAAAAGTTGAACTTATTTCAGATGGGTCTCGCGTTCATACTAAGACCCTAGTCCGGAGGCCTCCCAGGTCTTGCTAGGACTGCCTCCGGACGTGGTTTCGTCTACTTCATGTAGTGCTCAGACGCATGGCCCTCTGCCCCGACGGGGCAGCCCTCGAGCCAATCGGGACAGACGGACATCAGCTGCTCGATCTCCTTCACATCTTTGTCGGCGGTCTTCTCATCCACCTCGTAGACGCCCTCGTCGTGCACGTCGAAGATGCCGTCGAAACCGGCGATAGCGCAGCGAAGCAGACATAGCGCGTAGACGTCTCGCGCGATGGCCTGGATCAAGTTCTCGAAGAGCAGTCCCCCGTAGAGTTTGCGGTGGTTGCCCCCGATCTCTACCTGAGCCGCGTAGTTGCCTCCGATGTTCTTGATGTTCATGTACCGCAGCTTGCGCCCAGAGGGCAGCTCTACCTCGAGTCGACGCTCTGGCGCCCGGGCCGCCTTGATGAGCTCGTTGCGAAGGGAGTTCCACAAGTCCACGATCCACTTGGACTTCTCGCGGAAGTCGGCGACCTGCTTCTCGGCCTCCTTCGGTGAGATGTCGTAGTCTAATTCTGCACAGGAGTCCCGAAAGCGGGGAGCCCCGGCGCCATAGCCGAGACTGAGCACGCGGCGCTTGGCGATGAACTGCTTGTCTGGAGACTCAGCCTTCAGCGTGCCGAAGTCTCCCTTCCAGCCCATGGTCTCACGGGCGTGAACCTCGTAGATGCTGGCCCCGTCGCGGATCAACTGCAGGGTGTCCCAGCGCTCGCCTATCCACAGCTGGCAGCGAGGTTCGATCTGCGCCAGGTCGACGATGCCCAGCTTCTTGCCGGGCGGCGCGATGATGAGCTTGCGAATGTCGACGCTGAGTTTAGGCATGCGCTTGCTGGTGAACGGTTTGCGCATCTGGTTCTGTACATTTAGACCGGCGTCTCCGCTCCAACGACCAGTGTGCCCGCCGAAATACTTGATGCCGTAGGGCACACGGCCGTCGGGCTTAAGGCGACGCAGCATGGTCTTGATGCGCTTCAGGTGCATGTTGCCCTTGCGGAAGTCTCGCATGGCCGCTACGAAGGTGTACTTGTCGCCGTACTTGTCCTCCCACTGCTTGCACCGCCAGTCGTCCTCGGCCAGCGACGCCGGCACCTCGATGCCCACCTTGCGGCAGTGCTCGGCGACCGCAGTGGTGGCCAGCACGCCGTCGTGATCCGGCAGCGTCTTCGCCCATGGGATGTCCTTGCGGCACTTCCAGAGGAACTGCTCGAGGTCCTCGACATACTGCTCCGCCAGTGCCTTGTTGAGGTAGAAGCCACGATTGGCCCGAGTGTAGGAGAGGATGCTGATGGCCTGCTCCTCGATGGGCCACTCGTCGGCCTTGAGGTTCACCAGCTCCAGGGCGTGCTTGGAGTCGTCGAGGCAGTACTCGCACATCTGGTCCCACTTGCCGGCGGCCTTGATGTCCGCGCCAGTCTTGCCTTTGGCCCACGTCCGCATGTTCTTGGACACGTCGACGTCTAGCAGGGCCTTCATGGCCCCGGCCAGAGCGCGAGGCGCGCCGAAGTAGACGGACAGGTTGGCGGAGCAGTTCCAGATGCGCGGCAGGAAGTAGTAGGTGGCGGGGTAGAGTTCCATCAACGTCTCATAGACCGTGCGGTCGAAGGCGGCATTGTGACTCCACCACTCGTGGTGTATGATCTTCTCCCACGGTGCGCGGGCCGGGTCGCCCACGTAGGTGATGCCGTCCGTCGTCACGATGGAGACCAGGTAGGCCTCCCACAACGGGTGGTGACAGTAGGCCCAGTTGCCCAACTTCTTGATGGTGCACTCACTGGCGTCGTAGTAGGTCTCGAAGTCGATCATGGCCCGAGGCCGCTTGTGGTCGACGGCGAGTTTTATCTCAGTGAGCATCTCGCTGGCCTTCACCGGGATGGGCGCCTCATCCCCTCCCTCCACAGACGGCGCGACGGCGCGACGTCGGGTCTTGACCGCCTTCACCGGTGTAGATTTGCGGCGTCGGACCGGCGAAGCCGTCTCGCCCATGGGCAGTTCCATCTGTTCGGCGACCGCTCGCTTCGGGGTTCGAGGTTTTGGGGCGGTCGCGTTGAGCGCGTCCACATCCCGCTTCAGCTCACGCGCCCTCTTGAGGACGCTCGCGGCGTGGCGCTTCGGGGCGACGGGTTTCTTCGTGACGGTGGAGCGAGACTTCGTAGTCGCGGTCTTCTTGAGTGCGGCGGAGCGAGACATCAGCGGCCTCCCTTCAGTTGATACTGCGCGACGAGCCCGCGCATGTCACGCAGGTTCTCCTCCGCCTCGTCGAGGGTCTTGTCGTCTAGCCTCTTGGCCGTGGCGCGAATCAGCGCTCCGGACGGCGTGCGGAGGTAGAGGCGGTCGGAGTAGCGCACCAGAGTGCGCGACTGCGTGATGTGGGAGAACACGCGAGCAATCTGCTTGCGAGCCTTAGTCTTCAGGCCAGTCAGGCCGTTCATCATTGAGGCCATGAGGCCTATGTCATTGGATTCCATAGAGTTGGGTTGTGGGTAGTCTACTTGCGAGAGGTGGGGGGTTTCAGAGTTTTGCCGATACTGGGCGCAGACTGAACTGTGGCCCTGATGGCGTTCAGTACTACGCCGTCGAGATAGTCGAGGAACTCGTCGGACACGCGAGAGGGCGCCCAGGCGGGGCGCAGCTCCTTAGCGACGGCGAGAGTCTTCTTCTTCACTCCGTGGCGGTTCAGGAAAGTGTTCATAGATCGATGTGTTGTGACCTCCTGGAGCGGCCCAGATGACGTCCGGACCGCCCCAGTAGTATAGTCAGCAGGCTAGCAGCGAGCGTGCTCCGCCACGAAGGTCTGGAACTCGTCCGAGGTCTTGCCGGCGTTTTTCACGCGGGGGACCCAGACCCAGTTCACGCCCTTCTTGACCCGCTCGGTGGTGAGCTTGAACAGCCGCGAGCACAGAGGCCGTCCGCCACTCATCGCCTTCGCCGTGAGGATGTCCTTCCCCGCAGAGGTGTAGGCGGTGCCGGTGAGGCGCCACTGAGCGAGCGCATACTCCTTGCCCTCGATCTCGAGGCAGAAGAAGCCCGCGTCCACGTCGGCGATACCCTCGGGGCGCTCGATGAGCACCACCGCATTGAGCGCCTTTGAGAATGGGGGCTTCTCATTGTCTATCCACTCGATCCACCCTCCGGCGTCCTTGACCTCTGCCAACGTGTTGAACACGCGAGGCATGTCCTCGGAGCCATAGACCAGGTTCTCTTGATAGATCACATTGGCCTGCACGACGCAGATGTCGAGTGGTGTCTTGGGGTCCGTCAACAGCACTTCGCCGCCGAGGCAGTAGTAGCCCTGGTTCTGCGGGAAGCGCTCGCTGAGGTCGCCCACCGAGTGGACGATCTTGAGCTTGGGCTTCTTGATGTCGGACTGATCGACCTCGCCGGCCACGTCACCGTAGCCTGCGCCGGCCTGATCCTGTCGGACCACCCGCGTCTCGGTGTTCTCGTCTTCACCGGGTTCATCTACCGGTGCGGACTTGGCCGTGCGACCCTTGGGGGCCGACTTGGCGCCCTTCGGCGCGGACTTCACTTCGGGTTTGGCGGGTTGTTTGGCCGCCCCCTTCTTGAACGATTTGATTGCCATTGTCTTGTTTCCGTTTTGGTTGTTGCCCCAGATTACGTCGCTGAGGCGCCGAGTTTGCGCGCACGCCCTCGTCGTGAGAGCGCATCACTCAAGATTTGCTAATGAACACCGGCTAGCTCCTTTGGGAACTCAGTTCCCGAACAAGTAGCGGGTGTTATCTGCGGGTGAAACCTCATGCCGACCCTCTTGCGCCGAGGCATTCCGCAGCTGACCATAGTGCTGATGACTTGAAAGACTCCAAACCAGCCGACCTGAAAGACCGCACCGACTTCGGGCAGCTCTTCCTCGGCTGGCCAGTCTAGCACTATCGTGTTCTGGAGTTTGAATGTGAGATGCTCCATAAGTCAGAGAGGTAGAGGTTCACTCTTGACGCGCCGCAGCTCTGCGCCTCCACCCGACACAGTGACGATGCCCCGCTCCTTGAGGAGGTCGCTGAACTTCGTGACCGTCTCACCCTTCTTTCCTTTCGGCGCGTGGTCCTTCACCACGTCGTCAAGCCTGGACAGGGAGAGTTTGTCGCAGCAGGACATGTAGACCAGCGGCTCCAAGTCCACACCGGTCAACTCCTTGAAGACGCCGTGGATCTCACCGTATGCCAACAGTGGACTGGCCACGCCGCGGTTGCCCTCCCGATAGCCGAGCTTGTAGCCGGGGATGTCGAAGCCCTCGTCCACCCACATCGACGTGGCACGAGTCTTCACGCTCTTGGACCAGGTGTCCAGGATGGTGGCCGCGGCGCGCGCCCTCGCCATGGTCCGAGGATCGTCGATCTTGGACGGTGACTCGATGGGCGGCAGGTTCAGAGCGTCGGGGTTGTGGAACGCGTCATAGGCGTTGGTCTGCTGGATCGCGCAGTTGGTGACTGCGGGACACTCGCCGATGCGACCACAGAACTGGCAGTTGTGGAAGGTGGGGTTCAACGCGGCGAGTTTTGGGTGCGCGTCCTGCTCCTGCACCCGAGCGGAGATGCGAGCGATGCGCAGCATCATGGCGTCCACCTCCGCGATGTCGTACTCCCAGTAATCGGCCTCCTGGTGAACGCGAGGCTGAAGGAAGTGCACCCTGATCTTCTTCACATCCTTCAGGTGATGCCGCAGTTCGGGGTCGGCGCGGAAGTAGTTGATCGCCCCCACTATGTAGGCCTGCCCCTGGGCGTTCCCGTAGGCGGGCGGCACGACCGTCTTCCCGAACTTGAAGTCGATGACGTCGATGGAGTAGTCCCTCTGGATGATGAGGCGATCGGCCGTGCCGAACTCCACCCACCATGTGGGCATGATGGAGAGCCTCACCTCCTTGAGGGCCTTGAGCGCGCCGCGCTCCAGAGGCCGCACGTAGTCCAAGACCTCCTGGACGCAGTGCCGCTGTTCGTCGGTGCAACGGGCGAACTTGCCGGAGTTGATGGCCTTGAGGAGCGCATTGTCATCGTTGATGAGGGACACGTCGTCCTTCTCAGCGGCCTCGTGCATGGCGGTGCCTTCGTCGGCGTATTTCTGGAACTCAGTGCTCTTGGAGTTCCGCCAGCCCGGACAGATCTCGCGGGCTGCCAGTGTGGACGGCGGGAAGGTGGCGTGGTCGCGCACTGACTTTTCGCCGACAGTTTTCTTCTTGGCGGCCGGTTTTTTCGAAGCGACGGCGGGCTTCACTTTCTTGGTGGTCATGGTTGGTGAGGAAGTTTCTACCTCGTGGAGTTTGGACTGTAAATGAAAATCTTCAAGAATTTTTAGGAGGGAGTCCTCGCAGCGGCGCGGGGTATCCCGGAAGGAGCAGCATGAACCTGCTGGCGAAGTAGTATCGAATGCCTCGCCAGCGTTTACTCCGATTCTTCGGCCACCGTTGGCAGTGCGCTCGCATGTCCACCTCGATGAAGTAGAGGTCTACCCGCGTGCCGGCAGGTAGCTCTCCGTCGGTGATTTGTCGGATCAGTGCGTCCCTGTCGCGCTTCAGTCGGGCGCGCGTCTTGGCCCGCCGACGAGTTATGCGGTCTGAGATGTGTCGACTCATATCGGGCGGTGGAGTTGAGTCAGCTGCGCGTCTACGAGCGCCTTGCCGAGATTGGCCTTCTCCCGTGAGAGGGTCAGCACGATGTCAGCGAGTGGCGCGCCGGTCTTCACCAGCACGTTCACGGTAGGGTCCTTCAGGTAGGCCTCCTGCAGAGAGGCGGGCATCTTCCCGCTCGGGAAGGTCACGATGTTGTCGGGTTCTGATTGGGTTGGGTCTTTCATGGGTTGCGGCCGCGGTAGGTCCCGCCGCGGCTCGGGTGTTGGGGATCTATCGATGCGGGCTCATCGCTCGTTTGGCCAGCAGGGTGACCGTCCACGCGGACGACACGGATAGCCCCGTGACGGCCACCACCGCGTACCACAGGGACAATTCCCTCCAGTTCACCATGAGGTAGCCGCTCGAGACGAAGCCCAGGAGGATCCACGCCCAGTCTACCTCGCATGCACGCTTGGCGAGCGCATAAACGCCCATAAGGACCGCACAGGCCCCCAGACAGGCCAGTTTGAGGCTCGCCCAGACGAGACGCACGAGGAACAGGACTCCCGTGCCCAGCAGGGTCAACGCGAAGATCAGGGCCCATATCGCCATAGCCCCCAGCGTCGCGCCGATTATCACTCCGAACCCCACTCCGAGTCCGGCCAGTATCATTGTCAGTGTGTTCATAGTTAGTTTACCTCCGCTTCGGCCAGGACTTCCGAGCCGCCTCCGCGTGGTGCTCTCGCGCAGTGTCAGTGCGCTGCACTCGGGAGTGATAGTGCCAGCGTCGGCTCGCGCAGCTGGCGATTTGGGAGAGGTGGCTGCGCGTCACCGCGCGGCTTACGCCCTCGAAGAGCCGCCCCAGGCTCGAGAGGGTCTCCCCTCCCAGCAACTCGGGGCGGAGCAGCCAAACGCAGCACAGGAAGCGCATGGCCACCTGCACCACGTCGCGGAAGGACCTCGGCGGTTTCGGCACGCAGAAGGTCAGTATCTCCCGCATGGAGTCGGCCGCGAAGACCAGCATCCGCTCGCGCTCCTCGTCCGTCACCTCGCCCTCCTCGCGCCAGCCGTTCCGCTCGTCGATGTCAGTGTATATATCCGGCATCTCCGCCGGCACATGGCGCGCCTGTCCCTCGTGGCAGTCCTCGAAGGCCATGACACCAGTGTCTCCGGGGCGCAGAGCCCCCACTCGCAGTTTGGCTCCCTGCTTTCCGGTCCCGAAGCTCATTCGCGCACCTCCGCACCGGCGTGCAGTTGATGCGGGAGCTCGAAGCGAGCTTGCAGTGGGGACGCGGGGTGCGGCTTCGGGCAGGGCTCCGCGCGGGCCGTCAGGCGGACCGTCTCACCCAGCTCGTCTAGGAACCGGTCTGCGGAGAAGTCCGGGTCCTCGAAGCAGTAGCGCAGCCAGTTGTGCCGCGAGCAGACTCCGCCACCAAGGAGCAGCAGCCCAGCGCGGTTGCGAATGTGCCCGTAGCGGCGGAACGAGACGTCGGCGGTGTGCTCGTTGCGCCACAGGTCGAGGTAGAGCTGCGCCACCTCGTCGATGGAGTCGTACATCTCCGGCCGCTCCTCGCGGTTTCGAGCGTGGGCCCGTCGGGCCGACTCGACGTCGCGGGGCAGGCAGAGCACGTAGACTCCCCGCTGCCGGGCGAAGAGCGCGTCCATGACGTAGGCGAACCGACTCACGGGACTGAGCCCGCGACGGTACACCTGATCGTAGAGGCACTCGCTCACCCAGTGGCGGTCGATGAGGGAGAGCTGGCCGGCCTGCCAGCGCTCCTCGGCCCACTGCAGGGAGTCGAGCATCTGACGGAGTGAGACTCGCGGCTCGGCCACGTAGGTCAGATGCCTGTAGGAGGTGAGCGCCTGGGCCGGATCGCCGAAGCGCTCGTGGATGGCCCGAGCCAGCGTAGTCTTGCCGGCGCCGTCTGGGCCCTCGAGTATGATGGAGGCTCGCATGGCTTCGAGTTCTAGCGGCCGAACGGGTTGAGCCGCGCGGCGGCGTCCTGGATGATGTGCCGATGCTGCAGGAAGAACTCCCGCAGACCGGGCCCGAAGACGTGATCGCGCAGGAAGCCGTCGGACAGCGCGGCGGAGAGCGGCAGGCGGATGAGCTTGTCGTGCTTGTCCGGCTCGACGTTGCGGACCTTGCTCAGGTCGTCCGTGCGCATCACCAGGACGTCGATGATCCAATGGTACGGGTCGGCGGCCGTGCCGAGGTTCTCGTACTGGCCCACGCGCTTGTAGGCCCGACCGGTCTGCAGGCTGAGTTCCTCGGCCAACTCGCGGCGCGCGTCTTGATGGCAGAGGGAGCCGCACTCGCGCAACCCCGAGGGGAACGACCAGCAGTCCCTCGCGGAGCGGACTCGCGCGGAGCGGTGCATCAGCAGGGTGTCCCCGCCGTCGTCCACGGGGATGACCTGCACGGAGGCGTTGGGCAGCGCCTGAGGAAGCGACCGATAGGAGACTCCCCCGAAGCGCTGCGACGCGGGCAGTTCGCGGACGATCACCTCGAGGTCGGCGAAGCGCCGGCGATTGAGGCCCTCGAGGATGGCGGTCTGCACGGCGTCGCCAGCTTGCCGACGCGCGTTCTGCACCAGGTCGAGGACCTCCTTGGCGGAGGCTACCGGGTCGGTGTCGAGGCGGCCGAGGAACGACTCCACGTCGGGGAGACCGACACTGCCATCGGAGTCGACGTGAGCGCACCAGTGCTCGGCCCATTCGGCTGGGCTCAATCGCCGGATGTGCCCGTCGGCGCCGATGTGAGTGGCGCGCGGAGCATTGCCGGCGCGATTGCCGCCGAGCACCTCGCCCGCGATCACGGCTCGCAGGAAGTCGGAGAAGGCGGCGGTGGGGTTCTCGGTGGATTTACTATGCAGGGTTGGGTTGGGTTGGTTCATAGGCCGATCAGACTACGCGAGATTCGAGGAGATGTAAACGTTTATTTTCGCCGGCACGATGCGACCTCGTTTCACCGACGCGGTGGGACGAGCGCTCGCGCGAGGGTGGCGAGTCCGGGTGGCGTTTAGGCGGAGCGAGGGCGCGGCGTAAAGCGCTGCGGTGGAACGAGTTGCGAGGAGCGGGTGACATCAGCGGTGTCGAGTTCAGAGGGCTGAAATTCAAACGACACCACCGGCGTTTTTGCTAAGCAGCTTGGCACATAAGTACCTAGAATGCAGGCCTTTAGGCCGAGGGTGTCGATCGTCATTTACCCTTATTTAATAAATAGGAAGACGTTATTTAATATCCGGCGCCCGCGCGTATGCATGCACACTCGCAGGCACTCGCTCACATGCATGCATGGGAGGTTTCGGCCCAAGTTGATGTCTCCATGCCACCCGCTGAGTCCGAAGCAAGCAATCGCAAGCCTTGGAGTTGGGTGGCGTTAAGCGGTGACATCAACTCTGGTGACGATAAGACTCGTCACCCGTCAGCAGAATGGCCGCTTTCATCGATGTCATTAGGTGGCGTTCGGCCGTCTGGCAGCCCGGGGCGGAAGTCTGCTGGACTTCGCCTACCGCAAGGGTAGGCTATTCGCGCACGTAAAACAAACGGCCACGACTTTTGGAAATACGGAATCCGTTTCTGGATTTCGACCCCCTAAAAGTCGTGGCCTGAGTGCTCGGTCGACCTACATGTCCCGCTCGTCGCGGAGGCCCAAGAAGACGGGGAAGCGCGGCTTGTCCTTCACGCCAGTGGGTTGGGACTTGTACTTCACGATCTTGTGCTCCAATGTGCCGGCGTGCCACTGGTCCCACAACTGCTTGCGTGTCGCCTCATCGAAGCCTGTGCCGATAGAGAACTTAACGCCGGTCTCGACGTCCATCACTACCAGAGCTCCTAGCGTATTGAGCCGCTCTTGGTTGGCTTTGTGACTGCTGCGTTTCACCTTGCCGAAGGCGTCGGTCGTAGCTTCATTGGCATTGTGCATCTTCTCGTCAACACCGATGATATACGCCTCTCCGTCCGTGAACCGCTTCAACTTCAGCAGCCATCCCTGCTTCTCAGTCGATCGTCCGCACTTGTACGGACCATCGGGGGTGCGGAGCATCACGCCCTCGAATTTCTCTTGCAAGCACCACGACTCATAGGCCAAGAGCTGCTCCTCGTCGTCGACCTCTTCGGGAAGGATCAACTTGACCCGTTGGCACCAGCCATTAGTCCCGCCAGCGAACGAGCGTAACTCGCGCGTAGACAACTCGCGGCAACGTTGGTGATACGGTTTCAGGAGGGAGTAGACGTCACACACGTAGTCGAAGACGTCATAGCAGAAGTCGGGCTCACCGTCCTCGGACATGATGGCGGACGACACCGCTTGAAAAGTAGCCTTCGTCTGATCGGCCAGCACAAGCTCACCGTCGAAGCCGATGGGGCAGTGCTTCTCGAGCCACTCGCGCACGAACCGATTGGGGATGGGCTTGTCCTTGCGCGTGACGGCCTTCGCGCTCCCATTGCCGTCGTTTACGATGAGACAGCGAATGCCGTCGAGTTTCGGCGTGCAAAGCTGTGGGTAGCTTAAGTTCTTAATGTCGGTGCATTGCACCGCCAGCATTGGAGATGACATTGGTTGCATATATTTTGTCGATGTTTGGTTTTTGAAAAGAGGAATCTGATCTCGGGATTGGACCCCTCAGAAATCGCTAGAGATGGTCCTCTGCGTCGCTCATGAAGTTCATGGCCTCGCGACAGTTGCGAAAGGGAAAGCTGATGTATCGACTCCACGCGAAGTCTTCGAACACGACCACCTTGCATCGGTCATCGAGATGCTCGGGACTCTCTGCATCAGTGTTGGACATGAGCACCATCGTGTGGTTGCACTGGAGGTGGCGAACGATGTAGTCGCATCCACCACCCGTTTGCTCAGTCACGAGTCGGGGAGTGGCATTCATGTAGACGAGCAGTTCTTGCGGGATGTTCATAGTATTTTGATGGGGTGAGTATTTAGAGAAGCGGGTAGCGAAGAATGTAACTGACCTCGACAGCTTCATCGATGTCATCGCCTTGTACGAGCCACAGTTCAATCAATTGTCCTTTATCATCAGTAATCTCGCGGACGTGATGGCGGCCGTATTCGGCGAGTTCTTCGGCGTCGAAGTCGTTGTCCAACTCCGCCGCACGTTCGGTCAAGATGTCGAGCGCATCTCTCTTGCAGTCGGCGAGATCGCGATATAATTGGCAAACAGACTTGAAGTTCTCAAGTGCATCAGCATCGTCAAAGTCACGGTAGTCTTCGGCGATGGCGTCGGGATTGGCGGGATATGTGAAGGAATAGACTTCGGTCTTCATAAGTAGATCTTTCTAAAATAAGGAATCTGTTTTTCAGATTTGACTCTTTGTTTTTTGGTCTCATCAGTGCGGACCTAATCCGCATATGCCTACCGGTAGAGTCGGTCGGCATTTCGACCTTCGACTTCGATCAGCGTTTCAGGATGGCTTTCAGCTGTTCAACCATGTGGTTAGCATCACCAACGTGAGCCCAGTTAAGTTCATCTAGAGTCAGCCCCATGCTATCGTCGACTTTGGCTCGGAGCTCCTCAAGAAGATCTTCAGCTTGAACCATCGCGGATACAAAGGCCGTGATTGCTTTTTCGTTGTGGCGTTCGTTTGTGTTTTTCATAGTATGCTCACTTTCAATATTCATAATATGCCACCATCGATGGAAAAAGTAAATAAAAAAACATCAATATTCTTGGTTCATCTTGGCCTGGTCGATGGTATTCTTCAGTAATACTTTATATTCACAATAGATCATTATACTAAGTAATATCCAATATTCATCGATTGAGAGAACTAACACCGACCTGGTAGGGCGGCTTTGTAGAGCTCTGCTCCATTGGTCGGCCATCCATCATCAGTCATCATCGACTTCGTTGGTAGATATTCGAATGCCGACCTGGGTCATCGGCATTAGATCATCTACCTGGGTCATCGGCATTAGCTGAAAGTATTATCGAATGCCGATCAACTTCGTCAGTGTTTGAACGCCGATCAACTTCGTCGGCGTTGGATCATCTACCTACCTCGTCGGCATTAGGCCCCCCACAGGGAGTCTACTGGCGCGGGCGGGGGCCCCGGCGTTTAGGCGGCGAGGACGGCTTTTTTGTGAGCGACGACGAAAGCCCAGTTGGCGCCGTCATCATCTCGCCACTACCTACCCAGTCGGTAGGTGTTTGCCCATCTCACCGGTGGGCATCCGTTGACGACCCGGCCGTCTGTAGAAAGACCCACCAACATGGCCCTAGGCTACAAGAACTCCTACAACTACTACTCGAGGCGCTTTAATATACCCGTGAGCACGGCCGTGCGCTGGTGCAAGCAGGGAGCGCCCATGGACAATGACAAGAAGCTCGAGCTGTGGGTGATGGCCAAGCGCTCTCGGCCGAAGGGTTTTCGCATCCCGAGGGCTCCGCAGGAGGAAACGCCTGCCGGTTCGGCGGGCAAAGAGCCTGCCAGTCCCTCCGTGAGGGTTCCGCAGCCCCTTCTGGACCTTCCAGTCCCCCCCAGCGCTCTGGTTCGGGGTCTGCGAGGAGAGATCGAGCGCCTCGAGGAGGAGTGCATCACCAACTATGAGCTCTACCAGGCGGCCACTCGGTCTGACCCGCCGCAGCCTGTGCTCTTGCAGACCTACCACAAGCTCTGGATGGACTCACAGGATGCCCTCCGTAAGATGCGCAAGGACACGCCGAAGTCTGAGCAGGACGACAAGCGCGCTCTGGACCGGGAGGATGTAGTCGGGGCGCAGACCCGAGCCCTGAAGGAGTTCAAGACCCGACTCGAGATGTTGCCCCGCCGCATGGTGCTCGTCTCCAAGGGTCTCACTCCGGGTGCCCTAGAGAAGCGCTGGTCAGACGAGATTGCGCTAGTCGTGGGAGACCTACGGGTCGCTTTCGCTCGAGCGGTAGGCGTTGAGGTAGGGAAAGGAGAGCAAGATGGCCACGAAGGCTGAGGAACTGTTGGCCCAGGTCTGCTTCGACACTCTCCGACCCCGCACTCGGCAGGAGTGCGATCACTGGTCCGAGGCGCACATCCGCCTGTCTGAGCGCTTCTCCCCGAACCCCGGGCGGCTGAGTCTAGACTTCCTGCCGTTCATGCGGCAGCCCCACATCTGGTTCTCTGACCCCGAGGTGAATCAGATCACTGGCGTGGCTTGCGTGCAGATCGGCAAGACGACCTGGATGGCGGACTGCGCCATGTACGCCATCGCGGAGGACCCGGGACCGATAATGTATGTCACATCGACCGGGGACAACGGCAAGTCGTGGGTGGAGCGCGAGTTCCAACCTCGTGTCGAGGACTGCGACGCTGTGCGGGAACTCAAACCGGACAACGCCGATGACTTTAAGAAGATGGAGATGCACTTCAAGACGTGCACCTTCCGCGTGGTCGGGTCTAACTCTCCAGCCAACCTGGCCTCTCGCCCCATTCGCTATCTATTCGCCGACGAGGTGGACAAGTGGCCCAAGGAGAACGGCGCCGAGGCTCCATCTCTGGACCTGGCCCGAGCTCGTACGACGCGGTACGAGCACATCCGCAAGATCGTAGTAGCGTCGACGCCCACCACGGAGTCCGGCACGGTGTGGGTGGAGTTCCTGAAGGGCAGTCAGCACAAGTTCTTCGTGCCGTGCCCGCACTGCGGCCACAAGCAGGAGTTGCACTTCACCTACACGAGCAAGGACGGCGGCCTCTACATCCCAAAGGACGCCAAGGACAAGCGCACCGGCCTGTGGGACCTAGACCGCGTGGCTCGCGAGACTACCTACGTCTGTGAGGAGTGCCGAGAGCACATTAAGCAGGATGAGGCCCCTGCGATGCTCTTGGCCGGCGAGTGGAAGCAGACCAACCCACACGCTCCGCGCAACCACATCTCCTGGCAGATCAGCGCGCTCTACTCCATGAGCTGGGGCGCTCTGGCCCTCGCATTCTTGGAGCGCAAGGACACCGTGGGGGGCCTGCACGACTTCTACAACAACTTCCTGGGCTTGCCCTTTCAGAGGCAGGCCGCGGCCGTGACGCAGACCGCGGTGGAACGGGTGCGGGACGCCTCACCACGCTACGCCCTGGGCGAACTCATCATAAAGCCGCTGATGATTACCATGACAGTGGACGTGCAGCAGACCGAGTTCTGGTGGACGCACTGCGCTTGGTCAGATGATGGCAAGTGCTACCTGCTGGACTACGGGTCTTCGCCCTCATTCGACGACTTGATGGTGCTGGTGAACAAGACCTACACGCTCAAGGGTACTGACGAGAAGTTCCCGATCCTCATCGGGCTCATCGACTCCGGCTACAAGGCCAAGCGCGAGTCCGGTATCTACGACTTCTGCTACGCCTCTGGCGGCCGTTTCGTTCCGGCGCAGGGTAGGTCCACGGCGCACGGCTTCTTCGTGCCGGTCCGAGAGTCCACCTTCCTGCACAGGCAACGAGCTATGACGTTGGTGCAGTTCAACGACTCCATGTTCAAACAGGAGTTGTACCATCGGCACATCAATGAACGCGACGGTAAACTGTTACTGCCCTTCGACGTCGGAGCTAACTTCGTCGAGCACATGACTGGCGAGAAGTTGGTGGAGAAGACCAACGAGCGCGGACAGACCGAGTGGGTTTGGATCGAGGTGGGTCCCAACCATCTCGGCGACTGCATGAAGGAGCAGTTGGTCATCTCTCACCAAATGCTGGAGGTACTGGCCAAGCTCAAGGAGACGCAGGAGGCCAACGCGCAGACGTCGGCGACGCAGAGTTGACGGTGACGACTGCTCATGGCTGCATCCTCAAAGTTCGTTCAAGCACTCATCACCTTCGCCAGTGAGTGCCCAGAGAATCTGCAGGCGATCCGGAACCTCAGGGACCGGGCGATGCAGGAAGTATTGGGCACTCCCGACGGTACCTTGGTCTCTCAGATCCAGGGTATGATGAACGGCAAGCAGTTCCAGTTCAAAGTGGATCGACCGCTCTCTGAGCTGCTTGGGGAGGTGGACGAGGTGCTCCGCACTGTCAGCGGAGACCTGATCCGCGTCACTACGATGGACTTCACCATGATTCGACTCTAACTACCATGAACTTCCTCCAAGAGAAACTCATCAAACCACTGGCGCAGAGCATCGTAGCCTGGAGCGGCTTCTCATCCTTCGGCGGCGCCAACTACACCTCTAGTCGCTCCTTCGCTCCCTACTTTCCGCTCGACGCCCGCCGCGAGGTGGACACCTGGACTCGAGTCGAGCTGCTTCGTAAGTTCAGGTGGTTGCGCAACAACGTCGGACTAGTGCGGCGACTGGTGAATGGCACGGCTCGCTATTCTGTCGGCGGGGGCATCATTCCCCGCTCCACTACGACGGATGAGACCTGGAACAAACTGTCTGACGCCTGGTTCGACAACTGGGCCTCCAACAAGAAGGTCTGCGACATCGAGGGGCGGCACAACTTCTGGGCCATGCAGCGGCAATGCGCCCGTGGTGTGGTCGGTGATGGGGAGATGTTCACGCAGCTCATCGGCAACATGGAGGGAACTCACCCCGACGACACTGTGCTCGGAACCCCGCAGTTGCAGAACTACGAGAGTCACGAGATCGCAGACAGCAGCTCCAAACCCGATGATACTGTCGACGGGTTGGTGCTCAACAAGTACAATAAGGCGACTGCCTACAGGGTCATCGTCGATCAGAGTGGCAATTACGTCGACATTCCAGCCGAGGCCATGGTCCACGCCTACGACCCGGAACGCATAGGACAGCTTCGAGGCATCACGTGGCTGTACCATGGGGTGAACTCACTCATCGACATCATGGACCTGGGGGCACTCGAGAAGCAGTCCGTCAAGGTCCACTCCATGCTCGCCGTGGCCGTGAAGAACAAGGCAGGTGAGGCTGGAGGCACAGGACTCACGGGCACTCTGCAGACACTGGTGACAAAGGCGCAGAAGCAGGCCAATCCCACACTGCAGCAGGCCACTCTAGAGAAGGCCTTCGGTGGCGGCATGATTCCTTGGCTCAACTCAGATGAGGAGCTGCAGCTCCTCACCTCCAATCGGCCCTCGCCGACTTTCACGGGCTTCCTGGACTGGCTGGTGCGCGACATCGCCTGGGGATTCGGCACCTCTCCCGAGTTCGTGTGGTCTCTGGCGGGCATGGGGGGCGCGAATACGCGCATGATTCTGGAGGACGCGCAGTGGTTCTTCCAGGAGGTTCAGCAGATTGTGATCGAGTCCTGGTCCGCCCCCATTCGCACTTGGGTCCTGGCTAAGGCCATGAAGATGAATGAGCGCGACTCTGCCCTGGGCATCCCACGCTGCAAGGACCCTCAGTGGTGGAACTGCACCTGGCAGGTGCCCCCTCGCATCACGGTCGATCAGGGGCGGGACGGTCAACTCGAGATCGATCGACTGCTCGTGGGCTTCAACACCATCGAGGACTACTGGTCCGCCCGCGGTCATGATGGGCGAGAGAAGATCGTGGCTCGTATTCGCGAAGTGAAGTTCGCGCAGGAGCAGTGCGCGAAGGAAGGGGTGCGCTATGAGGACGTATTCCCCCCGCAGGCCGGCGCGGCCGCGAAGACCAAGGCGGAGTCCGCACCTGGAGGCGGCGCGGGTGCGGCGGGGTTGGCAGCGTAGCTTCTACAGTTATGAAAGACTACCCACATATCGTCAGTCAGGTGTACTCCGGCATCTGGTGCATCTTGCCGGAGACCTTCCAAGCCATCGAGTCCACTCTGCGGACGCACATGAATGGCTATCCCGGGCAGGTGGTGGCGTTGGACGCCGCCAAGCAGGAGAAGAAGCCCATGATGCGTATGAACGCCGGGCAGGGTATCGGGGTCCTCAGCGTGGAGGGCATACTCGGCAAGCGTCTATCCTCCCTGGAGACCCTGTGTGGCGGTGTCGACGTGAACGACGTGGTGAATGCCGCTCGCACGTTGGCCGCCGACCCCAAGGTGGGGACCATCGTGATGGACATCTCCTCGCCCGGCGGCGTGGTCACGGGCATCCCCGAAGCCTATTCCGCCCTGTGCCAGATCGCTAAGGACAAGACTTTGATCGCCTACTCCGATACACAGATGTGCTCAGCGGCCATGTGGCTAGGCGCCGCGGCGCACTCTCGCTACTGCGCGCGCTCAGCGGACCTCGGCAGCATCGGGGTGTACACCGTACAGTTGGACAAGTCCAAGCAATTGGAGAACGCCGGGGTGAACGTTCAAGCGGTTCAGGCGGGCAAGTATAAGACTGCGGGTGCCCCATGGCGCCCCCTCACTGCAGAGGAGCGCGCTCTGATCCAGTCTCGGGTGGACGACGTGTATAAGAATTTCACTGACGCGATGCGGGCGGCCTGCCCGGGCGTCTCCGACGACACCATGCAGGGGCAGGTGTTCCGGGGCCCTCGCGCTGTGGAGGCGGGTCTCGCCGACGGCACCTACGACTCTCTTGACGACCTCATCGCCGCTCTGCTTGACACGCAGCGTTGACCTATGGACCTTGTCGCCATCAACAAACAGCTGACCGCCGACCTCGCCACCATTACCGGTGAGCGGGACCAGGCGCGAACCGACCTCGCCACCCTCACCGGTGAGCGCGATCAAGCACGAACCGACCTCGCCGCGGCCAACACCGCGCGGGAGACCGCTGAGACCACTCTCACCACCGTGACCGGTGAACGGGACCAGACTCGCACCGACCTCACGGCGGCCCAGGAGCGCATCGAAGCGCTCAAGGGGCAAGTGGGCGCGCTCGAGGCGCGC
>Ga0302289_1000139_pt1 | contig 41302 bp, 32 predicted proteins | sample III_Fen_N1_2_FD_194552 | JGI IMG/M metagenome (GOLD analysis project Ga0302289, IMG submission 194552) | Peat permafrost microbial communities from Stordalen Mire near Abisko, Sweden - III_Fen_N1_2 | ecosystem: Environmental > Terrestrial > Soil > Wetlands > Permafrost | place: Sweden: Abisko... | reverse complement strand
TGAGTCACCGCTCACGAGATAATCCGGCAACCCATTGATTTTACTCACTTTTTAGGCATTTTGCTTAGATTGTCTAACAATTTTTATTGCAAGCGGGATGGCTTTAGGGTATAATTTAGGCGTATATCTGCGTCCTTATATATTGCAATTATTCGGAGGTACTGATCGTGGAAAAAGGAACCGTATGGGTCATCGGCGCATCCAGCGGGTTGGGGTTAGCGACGGCGGAAGCATTCGCTAATGACGGCTGGCTGGTGGTGTCGGGGGCACGCAGCTTTAGCGCGCAGTCGGCTAGCGACCCTACCGACAAAAACATCCACAGGTTGGGGCTGGATGTCACTGATGCAGAAAGCCGTCAGGCTTTCGCGAAGGCAGCTTTCGCCCTGAGTGATCGTGTAGATGTGCTGATCTACTGTGCCGCTGTGCTGGTACTAGGCCCTTGTGAGCTTACCACACATAGCGAGTACGAGCGAGTGATGCAAACAAACTTTCTGGGGCTTACCAGTCTGGTAACGCTTATCCTGCCTGCGATGCGCAACCAGCGAAGCGGAAAAATCGTTCTGTTCTCATCCATTAATGGACTGCTGGGCATCCCCTTTCAGAGTGCTTACACCGCCTCCAAGCATGCTGTGGAAGGCTATGCGGAGTGCCTTGCCATGGAAGTAAAGCCTTTCGGCATCCAGGTATGCCTGGTGGAACCGGGGGACCATCGCGGCGGCAGCCAGCGCACACGCCTGCATGCACAGGGCGAAGCGCCTCAGTCGCCCTATGAACCTGCCTGCGGCATCGCCACGGGCATCATCCACAAGGACGAAGAAAACGGCCTGTTGCCTGTTCGCCTAGGGCAGAAGGTTCTTAAAAACGTAAATCGCAAGCATATGCGTGTGCGCCTGCGCGTTGCCAAGCCCGACCAGCGGCTGGCGGTGGTGCTGCACGATCTGCTCGCACCAAGCTTGAACTTCCGCATTCTGCGCGATTATTACGGAAAGGGAGGTCAAGCATAGATGATACAGCATGATATTGTGCGCCTAAGCAATGCCTTGCGCGCTGATATGCGCCTGAAAACATTATACAACCTGATCTGCGAGTATGGCGACGAGGAAGCCGCCGTATGGCTTGAAAACGGTAAAGAACAAATTCTCACCTTTTCCGACTATGCCCATATGACCCGCAACTATGCCGCCTACCTGCGCACCGCTGTAGGGGCGGCAACCGGATCGTTTGTCGCCATCTCCATGGATACCTGCAAAGAATGGTTCCCCACATTTTGGGGGGCTATTCAGGCTGGGTATAATGCTGTGCTGATTGATATTTCACTTTCTGATGAAATGACGAACTATCTGCTCCAGCAATCAGGCGCAAAAGCACTTATCACCACCAAAACGCGCACGTTGTCGGATGGGGTAAAGCTCATCGACCTGAAAGTTCTTATGGACGCGCCTGAAGCGCCTGCTGATTTTGCGGGCGAGTTTGGCGATCAGGTTGGACTGTGCACCAGCGGCACCACTGGCACCAGCCGCATCTTTGTATACAACGGTAAGGCTGTAGTGGAGCAGGTGCTGTCTTCCGAGCTTCTGTACCGCGCCAATCAGAGGATCGTCGCGAATGATCACCGCCGGTCGCTGGCCTTCCTGCCTTATCACCATGTTTTCGGTTTTATGGCCAACATGATGTGGATCAACTTCATTGGCTATGCCAATATCTACCTTGCCAACCGCACGCCGCAGGCGATCATGGAGGCGGCTCAACAGTGCAAACCCAATATGCTGATGGCTGTACCGCTGCTGGCAAACAATATCTGTGCTGGGTTGCAAAAAAACCTTGTCAAACAAGGCCCATTCAAGCGCGGTATGTTCAAAACACTCAAGGGGGTCAGCCTTGGCGTGCAGGCTGTGGCTCCCAGCTTTGGTCTCTGGCTGGCGGAAAAGGTTCTTTTCGCTGGTGTTGATGCAAAACTGCTGGGTACTGATATCAAGGTGATTGTTTTGGGTGGCAGTCACACTCCCAGCGAACATCTGTGGACGCTGAATGCGCTAGGGTATTACACAATTTGCGGTTTTGGTATGACCGAGACGGCCGTAACCAGTGTGGAAACAAGCCTGAACCTGCGCAAACGCGTAAGCGGTTCTGTGGGCAAGCCGCTTACCAATGTGGAATACCGCGTAAACCCCGGAGAAGCACGTGGCCGCAGGGGCGAAATGCTCATCCGGGGCGAGAGCATCCACACCGGTCGGCTGGTGGATGGCAAAATGCTACCGCCGGATACGCTGGAGGGCGGTTGGTACGCTACCGGCGATGTGGTACGCCTTGAGAAGGGTGACCGCATGTTTGTCGAAGGCCGCTGCAAGGATGTCATTATCAACGAATCCGGCGAGAATGTCTACCCCGATGAGTTGGAGGACGTATTCTCCTCAGTGGAAGGCGTAGAACAGTTTACGGTACTGGGTATTAAGAAACCCGGAAAAAACCAGAAATACGAAGATATCGTACTGGTGCTCAACGTTGGTGATCACTATAAGGATGACGCGGTTTTGGAGAGCGTGCTCAAGCAGATCGTCGCCATCAATGCCAAACAACCCACCCTTAAGCGCTTAAATCGCATACTGGTGACACCGGAGAAGTTGCCGCTTGTCAATGGTATCAAGGTCAAGCGCCTCGCCCTCAAAGCGTTGATTGAGGAGAACAAGCTGGCCTACCGGGATCTGCGCATGAACAGCGTGAAAGCAGCACCGGTTGAAACCCCCTCCCCAGAGGTTGTTGCCAGAGAGGTAAAACCGACCGACCTGCAACTGGAGGAAATCAAGCAAAAGGTACGCATGCTCTACGCGGATGCGCTGTCCATGGAGATCGGCTCTTTTTCCGATGATGCGCACTTCATCGACGGGCTGGGTGGCGACAGCTTGCAGGTGCTGGCTGCTTCACTCAAAGCAGAGGAGCAGTTCAGCGTGATCATTCCCGTAGAGGAATATGGACGCTGTACCACCGTAGACGATATGAGCGCCCTTATCTATGGAAAATTGAACGGTGTTGGCGCTTACGAAAACCAATCCCAACCGGACGAAGAAATCATCCCCATCACCCGCTTTGAGGATACACCGGAGTTTATCACCTTCCAAAAACGCATGCAGTCGCTGATGGCTGAAGGTGCGGACAATCCATACTTCGTTTGCCACGAATCGCCGCTGCGTGATAAAAGCCTGATGGCTGGTCATGAAGTGCTCAACTTCGGCAGCTACAACTATACAGGGATGAGCGGTCGTCCTGAGGTAATGGAAGCGGCCAAAGCCGCTATCGACAAATACGGCACCAGCGCCAGCGGTAGTCGCCTGCTCGCGGGCGAAAAGAAACTGCACCAGGAACTGGAGAAGGAACTGGCAGACTGGAAGCATGCCGAGGACTGCCTGGTGTTGGTCGGCGGCCATTCCACCAACGTGACGGTGGTTGGCAACTTCTGCGGCAAAAATGATTTGATCGTTTACGATGCACTGGCTCACAATTCCATTGAGCAGGGTTGCCGCTTGAGCCGCGCTACCAGCAAACCATTCCCTCACAACGATCCCGAAGCGCTGGAAAGCGTCCTGCGCACGCAGCGCAACCGCTACGCGAAGGTACTTATCATCATTGAAGGCGCATATAGCATGGATGGCGATATCGCCAATGTGCCTGCGTTTGTAGCGCTCAAAAAGAAGTATGGCTGTTTCCTTATGGTGGACGAAGCCCATAGCGCCTGTGTCATCGGAGAAACCGGCGGCGGTGTGGACGAATATTTCAGCCTTGCACCTTCGGATATTGACATTAAAATGGGTACGCTCTCCAAGGGACTGGGTGCGTGCGGAGGATACCTCGCTGGCCCGCGTTCCATTATCGAGTACCTGCGCTACAATTTGCCGGGCTTCGTGTTCAGCGTAGGCATTTCTCCGCCTTTGGCCGCCGCCACATTGGAAAGCGTGCGTCAACTCCGGCACAACCCGCAAATCATGGCGGAGATGCGCCGCAATATTGACTGTTTCGTAGCCGAAGCCAAGAAGCGCAATCTTGATATCTGCCTCGCAGGACATACGGCCGTCATCCCTGTGATGGTCGGCAAGGATGAGGATGCGTTCCTGCTTTCCAACAAACTGAGGGAACGCGGCGTGTTCGTCCCGCCTGCCGTTTACCCCGCCGTGCCTAAAAACAAGGCGAGACTTCGCTACTGTGTCATCAGCGAGCACAAGCCCGAACAGATTATGGAGGCGTTGGACAAACTGGTGGCGTTAGCGAAGGAACTGGGTATTCAGTTACCCTCGCCTGTAGAAAAAGCAAGCGAACCCCAACGGCAAGCACAATCGGTTTGAAGATGATCCGTCCTTCAATCAGACAGAAAACACCACCCGCAACAGCCGTGGGTGGTGTTCTTATTTTACTGGCATTAAGATGCAAGATGAGGTGTTCTTCACCCAATAAGCATCCCACAATCCCATGGAAACATTGACTGCCATCCATCGAGTAGGATGCATGACTTTGGTATCCGCAGCGATTCCCGCAGATATACTGCATTCCTGACATACAATCCGTATACTCAAAGCTGGTGCAAAGAAAAGAGCGCCTCGCTTATTCGAAGCGCCCTTGTGTATGATACGGTTTTACCGGGATTCATACTTCCTTGCTCTGCCCTGCGACTGGTTCGACTGCCGCTGGGGCTGCCGTTCCTCGCTTGCATAAGCAAAGCGGTTTTCTGTGCGGTAGTCCGGCTGTTGCTCCCGATGGATGGCATGGTTGCCCTCGCCTGTGCGGGTTGAATGCACACCAAGGTTACGGTTGCCAAAGGTTTGTACACGCTGCTCGGTTGCGTTGGCTGCCGTAGCGGAACGGTTCCCGAACTGGGGCTGGGCTGCGGGGCGCCTGTCAGCAGTCTGTGGCGCCGGTCGACCATAGGGGCCGGAGGCAGGTCTGCCGTTAGCGCTGGCTGCAGGCTTGCTATTGGTGCTTGCCATTGGCCTGCCATTTGCGGTTGAAGATGATCTGCCGTTACCGGCAGACATCGGCCTGCCTTGCGTTTCGCCATTCCTGTGGAAACGGTCAAATTGCTTCTTTTCGGCAATGGCTTCGCCACGCAGGTTAACCCTTGCGACACGCTCCGGCCGCTGCCCACGGGCAGGCTTCACGGATTCCACAAACACTTCCATCGGCCAGGCGCTATCCTTACGTGGAATCTTGCGGCCAATCAGCTTTTCAATGGCAGCCATATCCTTCATCTCATCGATGCAGCAAAAGCTGATGGCATCGCCGCCAAGACCGGCGCGACCCGTACGACCGATGCGGTGGATATAGGCTTCCGGTTCGTTGGGCAAATCGTAATTGATCACATGCGAAAGCCCTACAATATCAATGCCGCGAGCCGCAATATCCGTTGCGATCAATACTTTCAGCACACCGTTTTTAAACTGACCCATTGCCATTTGTCTGGCGCTCTGGCTCTTGTCGCCATGGATGGCTAGAGAGCGCACGCCCATGTTTTCCAGCTCGCGCACCACGCGATCCGCGCCGTGCTTTGTGCGGGTGAACACCAATGCGTTTTCCACTTCCGGCTTCTTGAGCAGATCCGCCAGCAGGTACTTCTTGTTAAGCTTATCCACCAAATACATAGTCTGGCGGATGGTATCCACCGTGCTGCTCACAGGGTCAACCTTCACGCTGGCTGGGTCATTTAAAATGGTCATGGAGAGTTTTTCAACTTCGTCGGGCATGGTGGCGGAGAAGAACAGCGTCTGCCGTTTCGGCGGCAAAAGGGCGATTACGCGCTTCACATCATGGATGAAACCCATGTCCAACATCCGATCGGCTTCGTCCAATACGAAAATTTCGATCTGATCCAGATGAATGTATCCTTGGTTGATCAAGTCGCAGAGTCTGCCGGGGGTAGCAACGAGAATTTGCGCGCCGCGCCTTAACTGTTCCACCTGACCATACTGGCTGACTCCGCCAAACACCACGCAGCTTCTCAGCGGCAGGTGCTTGCCATACAGCGTAAAATTCTCTTGAATCTGGATCGCCAGTTCACGCGTAGGCGTTAAAATCAATGCGCGGGGTTTGCGGCTGCCGTCAAGCTTCTCGGTAAAAAGCTTTTGGAGAATCGGCAACGCGAACGCCGCAGTCTTGCCTGTGCCAGTTTGGGCACAGCCAAGCACATCCCTGCCCTCCAATACCAACGGGATCGTTTCCCGCTGGATAGGGGTAGGTTCTTCATAGCCAGCCTCCTGCGTCGCTTTCAAAATCGGCGCAATCAGCGGCAATTCGTTAAAATTCATTTGTACATCCTTTCCATATTCGCATTCCACGCATCGGGTATGGAATGGTTCGCGGGCGGCGCAACTTGTGGCCGAATCCGCGCCTCTCCACTCTTTGGTGAAGAAGGTTTCGTTCATTGCCTTTGGCGAGCCGAGGCGGCGGCGATGGTCCGCTCCGCTCCTCCGATGCCGTTCGTCTAAGGCTACCCTGCGTGAATCGCACGGAAATATTATTATAACATGGAAACGGGAAAAAAGCAAAACCAATAAAAGTAATTATTTCGCATTTATGAGTGTTGTTCAATACAATAGCTTATTTGACCGTTTTGTCAATCCGCTATTGCATGGTTATGCTGCAATCAGTGCATGAACCTGCTTTTATGGTGGTCAGGTCAGATTCTATCCTGCTACATGAGCCTCTAGTGAAAAAAGAGAAGCAGATGTACCCCACATCCGCTTCTCTTTTTTCAACCATACACTTGTTTATTCCAACTCAAAGGCGCCGGTATACAATTGATAGTACTTGCCTTTTTGCGCAATCAGTTCCTCGTGCGTGCCACGCTCGATGATGCGACCTTGCTCCAGCACCATGATCACATCCGCGTTGCGAACCGTCGATAGTCGATGCGCGATCACAAACACCGTACGTCCCTGCATCAGCGCATCCATCCCTTTTTGCACAATGGCTTCGGTACGGGTGTCGATGCTGCTGGTGGCTTCATCCAAAATCATTACCGGCGGATCGGCTACTGCCGCGCGCGCGATAGAAATTAACTGCCGCTGTCCCTGGCTCAGTCCTGATCCGTCCCCCTTGAGCTCCGTATCATATCCCTTGGGCAACATCTGGATAAACGTATCGGCATTGGCGCGCTTTGCCGCCGCAATACATTCCTCATCCGTAGCGTCGAGCTTGCCATAGCGAATGTTATCCATCACCGTTCCGGTGAACAGGTTCACATCCTGTAACACCACCCCAAGGCCGTGGCGGAGATCATCCTTTTTGATTTTGTTGATGTTGATGCCATCGTAGCGGATTTTCCCATCTGCAATCTCATAAAAGCGGTTGATCAAGTTGGCAATCGTCGTTTTGCCCGCACCTGTCGAGCCGACGAACGCGACCTTCTGACCCGGCTTTGCGTAAACATTGATATTGTGGAGCACCGGTTTGTCGGCTTCATAGCCAAAAACCACATCCTGTAGCGCTACATCGCCTTCCAAACGCTGATAGGTCACGCTGCCATCGCTGTGGGGATGTTTCCATGCCCACAAACCCGTATGCTCCGCGGCTTCCACTAGTTCGTCAGCATCGTTTAGGGTAGCGTTGACCAGCGTCACATAGCCACCATCCGTTTCAACCGGTTCATCGATCAATTTGAAGATACGTCCAGCCCCTGCCAATGCCATGATAATCGCGTTCAGTTGTTGGCTTACCTGCGTAATCGGCATGGTAAAGTTACGGCTCAACAGCAGAAAGGCTGCGATGCCCCCCAAGGTGAGCCCGCCGATGCCGCCGAGCGCTAGTGCGCCCCCCAGTACGGCAATCAGCACATATTGCAGGTTGCCAAGGTTCCCCATCACAGGCATCAGGATATTGGCAAATATATTGGCACGGGCGGAGCATTCGTACAGTTCCGCATTGCGGCGCTCAAAGCCCTCGCGCGCTTTGGACTCATGGTTAAACACTTTCACGACTTTCTGACCATTGATCATTTCTTCGGTATAGCCGTTTAAATCGCCCAATGTTTTTTGCTGCTGCACAAAGTACTTTCCACTGTTGCCGCCGATTTTTCCGGCCAACATCATCATAAGCACAATCGACACCACCACAAAGGCTGTTAAAATCACGTTGGTGGTAAGCATCGCCACAAACACCGTTGTCACTGAAATCAGTGTGGAAAGCGTCTGCGGCAGGCTTTGGCTGATCATCTGGCGCAGGGTATCCGTATCGTTGGTGTAATGGCTCATCACATTGCCAAACGGATGGGTGTCAAAGTATTTGATCGGCAACCGCTGCATATGCGCAAACATCTCATCGCGGATATTTTTCAGCGTTTTTTGCGCCACGGCCACCATCAGGAAGTTGCTTGTAAATGTAGCGACTACGCCAACGGCATAAATCGCAGCCATCCGTAACACCGCCATCAGCAACCCGCTAAACTCAGGGTTTGCCGACAGCAGAAGTGGCGTAATATACCCATCGATAAGCGTTTGCAGAAACATCGCGCCGATTACGCCCGATATAGCGCTCACAAGGATACTGACAAACACGACCGCAAGCCTCGCCTTGAAGGGTTTCAGATAGGAAAACAGGCGCTTGATAACGCCCTTGTCGGGCTTTTGCATGGCGCGAATACTCACGCCACCGCGCATAGGACCTCTCATCATTCGCGATCGCCTCCCTTCGTCTGGGATTCATAGACCTCGCGGTAAATATCGCTGGTTGTCAACAGTTCATCATGCTTGCCAATCGATACCACACGCCCACCATCCATCACCACAATCATGTCCGCATCCTGCACCGAAGCGATGCGCTGAGCGATGATCAGCTTGGTGGTCGCAGGGATTTCGTCGCGGAAAGCTTTACGAATCTTTGCGTCAGTCGCAGTGTCCACAGCGCTTGTGGAGTCATCCAAAATCAATATCTTCGGCTTTTTCAGCAGTGCACGGGCAATGCACAAGCGCTGCTTCTGCCCACCGGACACATTGGAACCTCCCTGCTCAATCACCGTATCATACCCATCGGGAAACTGGGAGATAAAGCTGTCAGCCTGCGATAGTTTGCAGGCATGTACAAGCTCCTCGTCAGTCGCCTGATCATTTCCCCAGCGAAGGTTATCTTTGATGGTACCGGAGAACAGTTCGTTTTTTTGCAGCACCATCGCTACGGATTCGCGAAGAACTGTCAGGTCATACTGCTTCACATCCACACCGCCCACCATCACTGTGCCGACCGTCGCATCGTACAGGCGTGGAATCAGCTGCACAAGGCTTGTTTTACCGCTGCCTGTTTCGCCTAGGATGCCAACCACTGAACCCGATGGGATTGTGAGACTGATATCGTTCAGGCACATTCGGTTTGAATCCTTGCTGTAACTGAAACCCATGTGTTCAAAGCATAGCGAACCGTCTCGCACATTCATCACGGGGTTTGTTACATCGGCAATGTCGGGCTGCTCGCTCAGCACCTCCGCGATACGCTCACTGGATGCGCGGGAGATGGTGATCATCACAAATACCATCGAAAGCATCATCAGGTTCATTAAAATCTGACCCGCATAGGTAATGAGGCTCATGAGCTGACCGGTGGTCATTGTGCTGCCAACGATCATCTTTGCACCCAACCAGGAGAGCAGCAGAATTGTTGTATACATCGCAGCCTGCATCAATGGCGAATTGAAGGCTACCATCCGCTCCGCACGGCTGAAATCCTTATAGATTTTGGTAGATACAGCATCGAATTTATCAATCTCGTGCGGTTCGCGCACATAGCTTTTTACCACGCGAATGCCGCGTAAATTTTCCTGAACCACATTGTTGAGTTTATCGTAGGTTCTGAACACGCGCTCGAAAATCGGGTGTGCATGACTAAGAATCAGGTACATTCCCAGCGCCAGCACAGGCACAGTAATCAGGAATACCAGCGACAACTGCGCGTTGACTCGAAATGCCATCACCAGCGAAAACAAAACCATGAGCGGCGCACGCACCGCAATACGAATGACCATCTGAAACGCATTCTGCACGTTGGTCACGTCCGTTGTCAGGCGCGTAATCAGGCTTGCGTTGGAAAACTTGTCGATGTTAGCGAACGAGAAGCGTTGCACATTATCATACATGTCCATGCGCAGATTCTTGGCAAAACCGGACGAAGCCACAGCTCCGTTTGTCCCTGACAGTGTTCCGAACAACAATGAAACAGCGCAGCTTACAAACAACGCCAATCCGATCTTTAGAATCATATCCATTCGACCCGCTGTAATCCCCAGATCGATCAAGTTGGCCATTAGCAGCGGAATAATAACGTCGATCACTACTTCCACACTTACAAAAAGCGGTGTCAGGATTGTTTGTTTCTTGAATTCACGGATACTTTTTGCCAGTCTTTTAATCATTCTTTCCCCTCCACATCCCGTGCAGGGCGTTCCGCCCCGCCGTTTCCTCCTGTATACTTTGCCAGGTTACTCTCGAATTGGCCAGCCACGCGAAAAAAGGCTTCCAGTTCATCCGTGCTGACCCCTTGGGTAATCAACGCTTCCACCCGTGCCATTTCCAACATGAAGCGATCGCTATATGCCTCTGCACGGGGTGTGAGCACAAGTTTTTTCAGCCTTGCATCCTGCACAACCGGTTCACGACGGATCAGATCATTTCGCTCCATCGTTTGCAGAATAGCGCTAGCTGTGGAGCGGCGAATCTGAAATTCTGTTTCCAGATCACGCTGATACACGTCTCCAGTACTGTGCTTGATATAGCCGATAAATCGCCCCTGCATCGGCGCAAGTCGTTCCCCCGGTGGCAGGCTGTTATCCGCCAGTCGCCTGATCTGGTTAAATAATCTGCGAACCGTAAAGGTAACCTCACGTTTTGATTGCATATGACCTCCCCGATTGTTAGGGTACTAACATTATAGGGGACAAGCGTTTGACTGTCAACGAGAAAAAAAGATTTTACACTTCGTAGCCATCAACTTAAAACCGCCGCGCCTATTCGTTTAGGTGCGGCGGTATGTGCTTTCTGGTTGTGAAAATTCTATCGCGAACAAATGGCAATCATGTATAATATTATGCCTGAACGCCTCCCATAAGACTGTCCACCAGTTCGATCGCTTTGCTCAGTCGCTGGGAGTAATCCCCGCCCACCACAATCAACTTATCGCCAAAACCATGATATTTATACATGTTTAGCAGCCGCTCGTTAAGATCCATGCGGCGCTGCTGATCGCCGTTTAAACGTTGACCATCGGAAACCCATTTTACATCCGGCTGTAAAAACAACATGAGGTCATAGCGCGTGTGGTCGATGTACGCCTCCACCAGCGAATTCCGGCGCCCCAGATACAGTTCACTGAAGTAATCGGTATACGTAGCATCCGTATCAAAAAAGCAAACTTTGTTAGCCGCACGCAGGGCATGATAATCCTGCTCATATTGTAGATGCGCAATTCTGGTAAAATCGGTATCGGTAAAGACGGTTTCATCATTGCCCAGATAGTCGCGCGCATAGTAACGCCCGACTTCCTCTGACCAGGAGGTGTTATAGAGCTTTGCAAGGCATTTGGTCAGGGTGGTTTTGCCACAACTTTCCGTGCCTGCAATCAACACTTTTTTCGCGAAAAATGGACGTGCCGAGCCCAGGATGTAGTGCCAGTTGCCCAATATATCATTACGGATATCCGTTGCAGAAATCGGGTAACGGCTGCGTGTGGGATCGAACATTTCCATTCTGGAATCGGGAAAATAGGCTTCCAGCGTCGCCTGATAATCACTGTCTCCCACAAAGAAGGCGTCAATTTTCTCGGGTACCACCTGCTTCATGCGTTCGCTCCACAGTTGCCAGCCATCCGGATAGGTAGGGATATCCGTTTCATCCAGCACGCGAACCACGATGTGCTCCATATCCTGTACCTGCTGAGATATCCATTGCTTGCGCAGTTGGTAGGTAATGGTCGGCAAACCTGCACTCTCGCAGATGAGGCGCGTCTGCTCCGCGTTGTCAGAGATCACGACCACCAGCTTTTCGCATTTGGTGGAGGCTTCGATGATCTGGTAGAGGTGGCCTCTGTGCGGGGGGCAAAAGCGCCCGAAATATACGCCCGTTTTGTACATGCGGGTTCCTCCTCCGTTGGGGATGCGAACAGTATAGCGGCTTTTCAGGTTGTGTACAAGCATAATCTGCTTTTTGGCACACGCAATCCAGTCGGATCGTTTTAGGAATGATCAGTAGGGTACAAAGGATTACGTTCCTCCCTTTTTCAACTTTCTTATGGTGCAACAAGACAACTTGTGTTACTTTGGTTGTTTTCTTTTTCAAGCCCTATTGAAAAAAGCAATTGATATTTTATCTACGCTGCCTTCGCCAGTGAAACAAAATGATCTTGTATTTCAGAAAAACTGTCTCAGCGATCTGGAACAAAACCGCTGGCTTGTCACAACTGATGATATCTGCTACTACGCAAACCTCGCCAAAAGCCTTTATATTTCCGAAGCTTCCCCGGTAACCTATGATGAAGCGCTGCAAGGGCTGGTATCGCAATACCTGAATAGCATCCTTGATGTGAACCAGTTCGTGGCAGTCTGTCAGAAGCACGTCGACCTGATCAGCTAGGAATAAAGCGCTACGCACCCGAGTGTGCTCCCCCAAAATATCGAATTCCACTCTTCGAGCGATTCCACTTTGATTCAAACAATGTCTTCGTTTGATTGGTCAGGAATGCCCTCCCTCCATTTATACCCTACCGAAAAGGAGCCGCGGCTCAATCGCAACGGCTCCTTTGTACAGTTAGAAATTACTGTTTCACGGTAATGCGCCCCTGAGGCTGTGCATACTGCTGGCCGATTACACCGCCAAGCACCTTGCTCGTGTAGTTGATCAGCGCATCCTCGAGTGAGATGCCGGTATTATAACCCGTCTGCTGATTGGCATACTTGAGCACATAGCTCTGGTCGCCGCCTGCCGCAGAAAAATCATTTGTAGCAATAATATACTCCACTTGCGGATCAAACGGTTTGCCGCCAATACTCTGGATGCTCACACGGCTGCCGGGTTTGGCAGGCGCGTAGTAGGTGGAGCTTGGATACTGGTCGCCATTGACATAAGGCACCGTCGTATCGATCGAATACACGATGCCGGACACTTGAAGGAACCCGCCGATGGGCTGCGGTGTGCAGAAGCTGGATGCCTCCAAAAGCTCCAACAGCTCGCTTCCCTTCACGGTCATGATCTGGATCGTATTTCCGTAGGGAAATACCGTTTTCATGTCCTTCATGGTGACATCGCCAATCTGGATGCTGGCGCGGATGCCGCCGCCGTTATTAAACGCCGCCACCACGGGTTCACTGTAAGCTTCGTTCGCTTGCCACAGCATCGCGTCGGTGCAGAAATCGCCAAGGTTTGTCTCTTGCGTGCGCACACCTGGGGCTTTGTTACCGTCAAGCAGCACTTCGGTTTTGGCAAACGCCTTGGATAACTGCTGCTCAATCTTGGTGTTGATTGCACCAATCTGTTCACTTAGCTCCGCGTCGCCGTATTCAGCGCCTACAAGCGTTGGCTGCGCCGCAAACAGTGAAGCGGAGAGTTTTTTCCCATCGAACACAACCTCGCCGATATTGTGTCCAAAACAACCCGTGCTCACCAAAAGCGTTGTAGGCACATCTTTGTCGCCATCATTATGCTTTTGTTCCACCTTCTGGTTAAGCACCACATGGCTGTGTCCGTCAATAAACAGGTCAATGCCGGTGGTATTGGCGATCACATCCAGCGATCGATTGCCTGTGCTCTCCTCATCCACACCAAGATGTCCCAGTACCACTACGAGGTTGCAGCCTGCCGCCTTCACCTCGTCCACATATTTTTGCACACAGGCGTATAGTTCATCCCCCATCAGGAAGGATACGTTTTTCATCAGTGCCGGATTAGCTTTAGTAAGCGTTTCAGGGGTATCCAGTCCGATTACGCCAACTTTGTAACTGCCGGTTTCAAAAATTTTGTACGGTTCAAAATACTGGGTCTTGTCCGCCGTGCGAAACAGGTTGGCGCACAGAATGGGAAACTTTGCGGTTTCAGCGTTTTGCAGAAACTGATCCACACCCCAGTCAAACTCGTGGTTGCCGGGGCACATCGCATCATACGCGGCTGCATTCATAAACGTAAAAGCGGTTGCGCCTTTATCAAGGTTCACAATGGGTTGTCCCTGCGAGGCATCCCCAGCATCCAGCAACAGCACATTCGCGCCCAGCTTTGCCGCGTCCAGCTTATATTGCTTGATCTGCGCATATCCGACCGAGGGCACCGACGGATCCGTAACCGCATAGCCGTGAACATCGTTGGTATGGACAATCACAAGTTTACCCGACAGGTCAACCTTTTGTTCCGCGATAGCGGAAGGCAACAGACACCCCAAGAGCATTGTCAGGGCCAACAGGATGGAAAGCCACTTTTTCATGATCGTTCCTCCTTATTCAGTTAAACGGTAGAAAAGGATTCGCTTTTCTAGATTATAGCAAAATTACCGCTGTTACGTCAATGGATTGGTGAGTTTGGCTTCACCGGCTGCCGGGCTTGTGCGCGTATGCCGTTGCTGGTATAATTCATTTATGGACTCACCTCGCATTCAACTTGCAACAGGAGGCAGTATGTCCCTCAAGAACAGCATCCTAACCGCGCTGGAACTCAACCGCGAAACCGCCCTTTCCGGTCAAGCCCTGGCGCAGAAGTTGGGCGTATCGCGCAACGCGGTTTGGAAAGCTGTGAACGCACTTAAAGATGAGGGGTACGATATCGCTTCCACCCCCAACCGCGGTTATCAACTTTCCCCTTTTTGCGACCTCGTCTCCGATGGCGGCATCCGCAATCTGCTTGAAAACCCTGGATTACCCATCTATCTTCTGGGAACCGTCGATTCCACGAACAATGAGGCCAAACGCTTGCTGGCAAGCGGCACAACAGAACCGTTTCTGGTGGTTGCCGGGGAGCAAACTTCAGGCCGGGGGCGGCATGGCCGGATGTTTTTCTCTCCCCGCGATGCAGGGCTATACATGACAGTCGCCCTCGCGCCAAAACAGTCAGCCGAAAATGTACTGGGGATCACCGCTTATGCGGCTGTTTGTGTAGCTGAGGCGATTGAGCGTTTAACCGATCTATCTCCACAGATCAAGTGGGTCAACGACCTGTATGTACAGGGGAAAAAAGTATGCGGCATTCTGACCGAAGCAGTAACTGATTTTGAGAGCGGCACAGTGGAATCACTGCTGGTCGGCATCGGCATCAATCTGTATGCTACTTTGGTACCCGAGGAATGGACGGATGTTATTGGTTTTCTGGATGCAAACCTGCCACTGAAAAATCGATTGGCCGCTGAAATCACAAATGCGTTGCAGCGTTACTCCCCCGAATCCACATCCTATTTGCAAGCCTATCGTGAACGCTCACTGACCATTGGCAGGCATGTGCTGTGTACGCAGGGCAACCGGAGTTTTTCGGGCATCGCTCAGGCGATTGACGGTGCGGGCGCGTTGGTAGTGCGAACGGATACGGGCGAAACCATCACGCTCCGAAGTGGAGAGGCGAAACTCCTGCCAGCGTAGCTATGCACATCAACCGGTACATCATCAAAAAGAGCTACCCTTCGGGGGACGCTCTTTTTTAGGCTGTATCTGTTGTGATCTATGTATGTTCGACGTTTCAGCTCTGACCTTAACTAAAACCATCTTCCTTACGTGATCGCAGATGAAGATGATAACGTCATCTCCAAGTGAACCTATTCCATTAAACCGAGCCGTTGAAGTCGCATCCGGATCGCATAAGCCGAACGGTCATGTTCATCGCACATCTCACTGATGGTTGCGCCATGCTCAAACTCCTGCCGTAAACGCTCGTCTTCTGTCTGTGACCATGCCTTGCCCGCATTGGCCCAACCACCAGCTGTGGGTTCGACCGCATCAAACAGCTCATCCTCTGCGGACACTTCTTTTCTGAGCGGTTCATACTCATATCCGTCATGGCGACAAATCAGTTCCAAAAATGCGTCTCCATATTTTTCGCGCTTACTCGCTCCCACTCCGGCGATTCGTAAAAAATCATCCCAGGTGTGCGGTCTTTTGGCGGTCATATCCCGAAGGGTTGCATCTGAAAAAATGACATAGGCAGGTACGCGCTTTTCGGCGGCTATCCGCAACCGTTCCTCCTTAAGCTCCTCATACAGCCCAGCGTCCAGCACTTCATGAACATACGGCGTGCGTTTAGCCTGCGATCGCCTCGGCAGCGCTTTCGGACTCGTATCCACCTCAAAAGGCTCTCCTGCGCACACTGAACAATTATCGCAGCGGTCGCCTGCGGTTTCTCCGAAATAGTTGAGAATTTCTCTCCGTAAACAGCGCTTGGAGGTGCTGTAAAACGTCATCTGCTTCAAGCGCTGCACATCGCGCTGATAGATTTCCTCCTGCTCGTCTGCCGTCAGTTCGGGGTTGGGTTCACTGTGTTCCAGCATCCAGCGCGCCGTAGCCACATCCTGCCCGCCATAGAGCAGTACGCACTCGGCGGGGCTGCCGTCTCTGCCTGCGCGGCCAGCTTCCTGATAGTAGCTCTCCAGGCTTCGGGGCATATTGTAATGCGCCACAAAGCTCACATTGGATTTATCGATGCCCATACCAAAGGCATTCGTAGCAACGATAACGCTGGCACGATCATATTGAAAATCGTCCTGATTGGTCATGCGTTCCTCGTCGGAAAGTCCGGCATGGTAACGCGTTGCGATGATGCCTTCGGCCTTCAGTCGTTCGCACACCTCTTCTACCGCTTTGCGTGTGGCACAGTAAACAATACCGCTGTCTCCTTTATGCCTGCGTACAATCTCCATCAGTGCGGTGAATTTGTCGGTAGGTTTGAGACTGGCAAAGCGCAGGTTCGGCCGATCAAAGCCGGTCACCCGCACCAGTGGGTCTTTGAGACGTAGCATACGAACGATATCCGCCTTCACCTGCGGTGTCGCCGTCGCTGTAAATGCCCCAACAGGCGGTCGGAAGGGCAGTCGTTCAATAAAATTCACAATTTTCAGGTAGCTGGGGCGAAAATCCTGACCCCACTGAGATACACAGTGCGCCTCATCCACGGCGATCAGAGACAGTTGCGCATTCTGTGCAAAATCTTCAAATTCCGGCACATCCAACCGTTCCGGTGCGATATAGACGATTTTATACCAGCCCAGCCGTGCACGGCGCAACGCTTCCCGCTGTTGACCAACCGACAGCGAGCTATTGATGTAAGCCGCTGCGATTCCAGCCACTTTAAGCGCGGCAACCTGGTCTTTCATGAGCGAGATAAGCGGAGAAATGACCAATGCCACGCCTTCGCGCAACAGCGCTGGCACCTGATAACATACGGATTTTCCCGCTCCGGTAGGCATAACCCCCAGTACATCACGTTCACTCAGCAGCGAATCGATCAGCTCTTCCTGACCTTCACGGAACACCTCATAGCCAAAGTACTGCTTAAGCGCCTCATGCTTTGTCATTCGCCGTTACCCACCAGAAGCGCAACAAATCACAGCAACATGCAACCGATCCTCTTGCTTCCACGGCAGGTTACTCCCTCCTGTGAGGGTTCCATCCTGAAAATGATGGATTCCCTCCTGATTGCATTTGCACGGCAACTATTACTCAACGTTGTTTTCTTCATTCTCCAGTATCGCTTTCACCCGAAGACCCGCCGCCTTCACGGCGTTCTTGCGTTCGCCTGTTTCCAGCAGTGCATCGATACTCTCACGAAGCGACAGCCCCTTCACCAGCCCGTCAAACACTCTAGCCTCCAAGGATAGCTCACTGGGCGGTTTGGGCGGCTCGACCGTATCGTGCCATTCCAGCGCGAGGCAATATTCCCCCTTATCGGCCTTGGGGTTGGCTCGCAGGTTCGCCAGCACTTCATCCACCGTGCCACGTACCGTAACCTCAAACTTTTTGGTAAGGTCGCAGCTCGCACTAACCTGCGTATGCGGCAGCACTGCCTGCACCGCTTCCAGCAGATCTATGACACGGTGCGGCGACTCATGCGCCACAGCGATCTTCGATTTTGCAGCCATATCCAAGAGCTTTGCCTGCAAGTCACTTTTTTGTCTTGGGAGAAAGCCGTAAAACGTGAATTCTTCAATCATGAAGCCACTGACACTCAGGGCGGATGCCATCGCCGTCGACCCAGGTATTGCCAGCACGGCGATCCCGTTTCGGATTGCTTCCGCTGTCAGCAAACTGCCCGGGTCGCTGATACAGGGTGTACCCGCATCCGTGGTCACGGCTACGTCAATGCCTTCCTCCAGCATCCGGCGCACAATCTGCTCCGCTTTCACACGTTCGTTGTGCTCGTGACAGCTCGTGAGCGGCGTATGGATATCAAACGCAGAAAGCAACCGTTGCGTTACCCGCGTATCCTCCGCTGCAATGAGCGATACCCTTTTCAACGTTTCGATCGCGCGGGGCGACATGTCGCCAAGGTTTCCAATCGGCGTAGCGACCACATAAAGGATAGGCATCGTACCGCGCACCTCCAAATGGAAAAAACCGCCCTTTGGAAAGGCGGATTCTCCGATTCCAAAGAAATTCACTGTTGTCAGAATATGCGATGCGGCGAAAACTGTCAAGGGCTTTGGGGGTGTCCTTTCATTTCAACATATCATTTCATTATTCATAAGCAAAAGCGTGGATGCATGTACGATTATCTTTCCACAAGGATCAGTAACTCAGTTGTAGTCTTTTATCTCCGGCACAGGTTGCGGATGCTATTCATTGCGGAAATAACACAGTCTTATCGCTCAATTTCAGTTGAATCCACTCTTTTGTTCACCTGATCCATCTCATTTATCAACAAGCCTCACGAAAAACGTTCTGTCAAACAAATGAATCCGTGCATCAGAACAGACAATTCCAAGTGATAGATCTTCATGGCAATAAAGTGGACTTACTATCATTTATATTTTGAAGATGACAGCAACCTGCATTCAAACACCCTCAGTTTTGCGCTGCGAGCTCTAGGATTTTCTTCTATTTCCTCTTTGGAAGGAGGAATTGCCCCGCCCCCCAGCACTTTGCCAAGCGACTTTTTGCCACAGGTGCAGATCGGCGCCTTGGGTGAGCAGGTGCAGGGGTTTTGCAACCTGCGAAAAGTGTTTTTCACAATACGGTCTTCCAGCGAGTGAAAAGTAATCACCAGCAATCGCCCATCCGGCGCGAGAAGGTCCACCATATCGCAAAGCGCCATTTCCAGCGGAGCCAGTTCATCATTGAGCGCAATGCGTACCGCCTGAAACGTCCGCCTTGCAGGATGCCCTTCGTCCTTGCGGCGCACTGCTTTGGGGATAGCCGCATCCACTACCGCCACCAGATCCAGCGTGGTCAGGATCGGCTTTTGTTTGCGTTTTTCATCAAATACCTGCGCGATGCGAGCCGCCCAGTTTTCCTCGCCATATTCGGTGAGAATGCGCCGGAATTCAGGCACGCTGATGGTCGCCAGATATTCGGCAGCCGTCTCCCCCTGCGAGGTATCCATGCGCATATCCAGCGGCGCATCATCATGGTAGCTGAAGCCACGCTCCGCGTTATCCAACTGATAACTGCTCACTCCAAGATCGACCAACGCTCCGTCCAGCGGCGATGCTCCGGCTTCAAGGAGCAGTTCTTTTGCATCATGGAAATTGCCGTGTAAGGCATGAAAGCCTGCAAAGTCTTTTAGCCGTTCCGTCGCAGCTGCGATGGCTGCCATGTCGCGATCGATGCCATACAGCGTTGCGTTTCCATCGGCAGCCTTTAAAATGCCTTCGCTATGGCCGCCGCCGCCCAGCGTACCATCCATGTACACGCCTCCGGCACGTGGGCGCATCCATTCCATAACCTCGTGGTAAAGCACCGGAAGGTGCTTAAATTCCTTTGCCATATAACAGTGATGGGACGCAAATCATGGGCGATTCGCGTACTCCTTTCTTATGCTGTGATTGCCTTGTAACATTTCTCTATGTGTTTTCGACAGAACGGCATCTTTCTCCTTTACGAAAGAGGGATCAGCAGAGAATCGTCAATAGGAAACCGCCCGAACAGACAGGTTCGGGCGGTTTGTAGGTTTCAGTGGCTATCTGGTTCATAGGGCAGTCGATGCGTAGCAATCTGCCGCGTATAAACCGGCTCATCTTACCCCCGTTTAAGACTATTCAGCGCTGGCGATGCCCATGACTTTGGAAAGGAGACAGATACCCCTGCCTAGACATTTTTCCCAGAAGGGTCGGTATGTTCAAAGCTTATCACCAGATATGCTTCCTTGACTATTGGGCTTACGCGTTGGTTTTTAGTTCCGCGATTCTTTGCTCCAGCGAAACCAGCATCGCTTTATTGGTTGCCAGCTTCTGCTGTTCCTGTTCCACAAGCGCGGCAGGCGCCTTCCCCGTAAACCCGGGGTTATTCAGTCTTGCCTCGGCGCGCTCAATCTCGCTAGCAAGGTTGACACGTTCCTTCTCCAGACGCGCAATTTCTTTTTCCATATCCACCAGTTCACCCAACGGAATGCGTATCTCCGCCGAAGCGCAAACAGCGCTCACCGTCTTTTCAGCGCTCACATCGCCTTTTTTTCCGATGCTTACGGCGCTAGCGCCTGCCAACCGCTGGAGGTATGGCTCAGAGACCGCCATTGCCTCCTCCCAGCCCGCTTCGGGCAGCAGGGTAATGTGAGTACGTTTGCTGGGCTGCACCTTCATCTCCGCACGCAGGTTGCGGATGGTACGGATCACATCCATTAGCCCCTCCATACGGCGTTCTTCATCCTCAAAGGCGAAGGCTGGGATTACTTCCGGCCATTTGGCGAGGATCAGCATCCCCTCCGAATCCGGCAAATGCTGGTACACCTCTTCAGTAAGGTAAGGCATGAAAGGATGCAGAAGCTTGAGCACAGTCTCCATCACAGTATAGAGCACCGCACGCGCATTGCGCTTGGCGACTTCATCCTCGCCCATTAAACGGCTTTTGGACAGCTCAATGTACCAGTCGCAGAACTCGCTCCATGTAAACTCATAGATACGGTTGGCAGACAGGCCGAAGTCACCGTCTTCCATGTGGGCGCTCACTTCTGCAATGGTCTTTTGTAAGCGGGAGAGAATCCACTGATCCGGCAGCGTGAGCGCGGCAGGGTCGATCTCTTCACGCGTCTGCATATTCATAAGCACAAAGCGGCTGGCGTTCCACACCTTATTGGCGAAGTTGCGGGCTGCCTCCACCTTCTCGTTGGAAAAACGAGTGTCGTTACCCGGGCTAATACCCATCGCCAGTGAAAAGCGCAGCGCGTCCGCGCCATAGCTATCGATCACTTCCAGCGGGTCCACGCCGTTGCCGAGGCTCTTGGACATCTTTCTCCCCTGCGCATCGCGCACCAGACCATGGATAAGCACCGTATCAAACGGCGTCTCGCCCATCTGCTCGATGCCGCTGAATATCATTCGTGCCACCCAGAAGAAGATAATGTCATACCCTGTTACCAACATATTGGTTGGGTAGAAGTATTTCAAATCCTCGGTTTCGTGTGGCCAGCCAAGCGTGCTGAACGGCCACAGAGCGGAGGAGAACCAAGTATCCAATACATCTTCGTCCTGGCGTAGGTGGTTACCTCCGCACTTGGGGCACTGGGTCGGCGGCTCTTTACTCACGATGGTTTCGCCACAATCCGCGCAGTACCACGCGGGGATACGGTGCCCCCACCACAGCTGGCGACTGATGCACCAGTCACGGATGTTCTCCATCCAGTTGAAATACACCTTGGAAAAGCGCTCCGGTACAAACTTTGTCTGACCGTTCTTCACCACCTCAATGGCGGGCTTGGCGAGCGGTTCCATTTTTACAAACCATTGCAGGCTGGTTACGGGGTCTACCGTGGTGTGACAGCGGTAGCAGGTACCCACGTTATGGGTATAGTCTTCCACCTTCACCAGGTATCCCTGTTCCTCCAGTTCCTTGGCAATCATCTTGCGACACTCGTATTCCGGTATTCCTTCGAATTTTCCGGCGTTCGCATTCATCGTGCCATCGTCGTTTGTGACACGGATCATCTCAAGGTTATGGCGCATGGCTACTTCAAAGTCGTTGGGGTCATGCGCGGGTGTGATCTTCACAGCGCCGGTGCCAAACGCCATATCCACATAATCATCCGCCACCACAGGAATTTCCTTGTTCATAATAGGCAAGATCACGGTTTTGCCTACGATGTCCTTATAGCGCTCGTCGTTTGGGTTCACAGCTACAGCGGTATCACCCAGCATTGTTTCGGGTCGCGTGGTTGCCACGGTTACGCCTTTGCCGCCATCCGCCGAGGGATAATGGATGTGCCAAAGGTAGCTGGCCTGCTCCTCATACTCCACCTCGGCATCGGAGAGGGCTGTTTTGCACACCGGGCACCAGTTGATGATGCGGCTGCCGCGATAGATGAGTCCCTTATTGTAGAGGTTCACAAACACTTCCCGAACCGCTTCATTGCAACCCTCGTCCATCGTGAAGCGTTCGCGGCTCCAATCACAGCTTGCGCCAAGCCTGCGCTGCTGGCGGTTAATGCGACCGCCGTATTCGGCCTTCCACTTCCACGCGCGTTTGAGGAACTCCTCACGACCGATCTGTTCTTTGGTGAGGCCTTCCTTCTTCATTTGCTCGACGATCTTCACTTCGGTGGCGATGGACGCGTGATCGGTGCCCGGTAGCCACAGCGTAGGGTCGCCTTTCATACGGTGGTAACGGATTGGCGCATCCTGCAGCAGACAATCCATCGCGTGCCCCATGTGGAGCTGTCCGGTGATATTCGGTGGCGGCATCACGATGGTATAGGGCTTTTTCCCCGGTACGCGTTTTGCCTGAAATGCGCCGGATTCTTCCCACATCTGGTAGAGTTTGTCTTCAATTTCTTTGGGATTGTACACCTTTTCCATTTCAAAATCCTTAGGGGATTCACTCATGCCGATCAGCCTCCCGTTTTTTGTATATCATGCTTAAATGCAGAAAAAGCCGCCTCGTCCAAAGGACGGAGCAGCTCCGTGGTACCACCTTATTTCGCAACGGCTTTCGCGATTGCCTATGAGCGCTGTAGCGGGCGCACCCGATGAAACTAGACTGCGCGGCGGCTGACGCCATCACGAGCTTCATCCCATGCCTTTACGGGCGACCTTCCACACACTCAGCCTTCCGAACAGCTTTCCAGCCAATGAGCCATTCTCTCTGTGGGGCGAGGCATGTACTCCTCCCGATCAACAGGCGGATAGCCATAAAGGCCGCCTTGTGTGCGGCCTTTATGAATGAGCAGAGAAAAGCTTACGCTTTCTCCTTCTTGTCTTCAGTCATGTCGATGACCTGCTTGCCATTGTAATAACCGCAGTGCTTGCACACGCGATGCGAAAGCTTTTTCTGGTGGCACTGCGGGCATTCTACGATGCCGGGCAGGGTCAGCTTCCAGTTGGCGCGACGGCTACGGCCGCGAGCACGGGAAATTTTTCCTTTCGGAAGAGCCATGGTCTACACCTCCTCATCCTTTGTCAGCAAGCGCTGCAATGCTTCAAAAGGACGCTGTGTCGGCGATTCCTCTTCGCACGAGCTCTTGAAAATATCCTGCTTGAGCGCCAGATACGCTTCGTTTCCCTTGCAATTTTCCTCACAGAGGAAACGCATGGGGAGGTTAAGCATAATCAGCGTCAGCGAGAGTTGATCAAGGATTACCTTGTTGCCTTCGTAGTGGAAGGCTTCATCCTCAATCTCGTTGGCATCCTTGCGGAAGGTTTCTTCAAAGGCGACCGCCATTGGAGCATCCGCAGGTTTCAGGCACATGGCACAAGTGGCGTGGGCTGTGGTCTTCAACTCACCCGCCAGGCGAACATCTCCGTCCAGCGCACTGTACATGCCTTCCAGCGAAACCGTGTCGAAGGCAACCGTTTCTCCTATCACATCCTGAGGCGGTACCATCAGTTCCACCGCAAACGGATACTCCGTTCCCGGTGAAAGCAGGGCTTTCGATACATCCAGCTCCATAGGTTCCTCCTCAAACGTGACCAAGTTGTATTATAAGGCCAGTTCTCCCGATTGTCAAATGATATTTTACGGGGTGCGCCGTCCTTTGGGAAGTGGATTGACCTCTCCTTCCCAACCAGGCCCTTGGGGAGGGCGGTTGCCGATGAGGGTCAATAAGTGCAGAACTTACGAACTGTCCTTCCCTTTCACGTGGATTGCTGGCCGCCACGTTGTCAGCACGCTTTACTGTTTTCCAACTCAGTCGACGATGGGGGTGCCTTCAACAATGGCGACTGTGTCGTGGGCAATCACCATTTCTTCATCGGTGGGAATCACGCATACCTTGACGGGGCTATCATCCGTGGAGATGATGGCTTCCTCTCGGGTGTGGTTCTTCATCGGGTCAAGCTTTGCGCCCAGATAGTCGAAGCCCTCCATCACCATGGCACGGAGGTTCTGGTTATTCTCACCAATGCCGGCGGTGAACACAATCGCGTCAACACCGTTCATCTCGGCCGCATAAGCGCCGATATACTTACGGATGCCCCATACCAGCATGTCACGCGCGATGATCGCCCGTTCGTCGCCTTTATCGCAGGCTGCATCGATATCGCGCATATCGCTGGAAATGCCGCTTATGCCCAGCAGGCCGCTCTTCTTATTGAGCAGGGAAAGCACTTCGTCCACGTTCATTTTTTCATTGTTGGCAATGTACTGTACCACAGCGGGGTCAAGGTTGCCGGAGCGGGTGCCCATCAGCACGCCTTCCAGAGGTGTAATGCCCATGCTGGTGTCGATGCACTTCCCGTTGAGCACGGCTGCCAGGCTGGAGCCGTTGCCCAGATGGCAGGTGATCACGCGGCTATGGCTGCGATCCAGCCCCAAAAACTCACAGACGCGCTTGCTCACATAGCGATGGCTGGTGCCGTGGAAACCATAACGGCGCACGTGCAACTTCTTGTAATACTCCATCGGTACCCCGTACAGATAGCTCTTTTTGGGCATGGTCTGGTGAAAAGCGGTATCAAACACAGCAACGTTAGGGGTGTTGGGCATCACCTGCTCGCAAGCTTCAATGCCCATGAGGTTAGCGGGGTTGTGCAGAGGGCCAAGCGGGATGTTGTCACGAATCGCGTCTTTCACGTCCTTGTTGATTTTCACGCTGGCTGTGAAGCGTTCGCCGCCATGCAGCACACGATGGCCTACCGCGCCGATCTCGTCCATCGACTTTACCGCGCCTTTTTCGTTGTCAGTCAGTGCCTTGAGCATCCACTGGATACCGTCGGTATGGGTCTTCATGGGAGCGACGGCGTCAAACACCTTGTCGCCAACCTTCTGGTTGATGTGGCTGCCGTCAATGCCGATGCGCTCGACCAAACCTTTGGCCAACAACTTTTCGCCATCCATATCGATCAACTGGTACTTGAGGGAGGAAGAACCCGCGTTGAGAATGAGAACTTTCATCGATGCTACTCCTTATGCCTGCGCCTTTACGGCGGTAATGGCAACTACACTGACAATATCATCCACCGAGCAGCCGCGGCTGAGGTCATTCACCGGCTTGGCCAAGCCTTGCACGATGGGGCCGACCGCCGTAGCATTCGCAAAGCGCTGTACCAGCTTATAGCCGATATTGCCTGCCTGCAAATCGGGGAAAATGAGCACATTGGCATGGCCTGCCACTGTGCTGCCGGGCGCTTTAAGCGCGCCGACGCTTTCCACCAGCGCCGCATCCGCCTGCAATTCGCCATCACACACCAGATCGGGCGCCAGCTCGTGCACCTTGGCCGTGGCTTCCTGCACCTTGGTAACATCGTCATGCTTGGCGCTGCCTTTGGTGGAGAAGGAGAGCATCGCAACCTTCGGTTCCATACCGGTGAGCTGCTTGCCGGTGTGCGCGCTTGCAATGGCAATGGCAGCGAGTTCGTCCGCAGTCGGGTCGGGAATCACGGCGCAATCGCCAAAAATGAGCACTCCGTCATCGCCATACTTTTTATCCGGCACTTCCATGATGAAAGCGCCGCTGACCACGCTGATGCCCGGGGCGGTCTTGATGATCTGAAGCGCAGGGCGCAACACATTGCCGGTGGAGTTGATCGCTCCCGCCACCATACCGTCCGCATCGCCGGATTTCACCATCAGCGCGCCGTAATAGAGAGTATCGCCTGTCGCAAGATCCCTGGCCTGCTCAATTGTCATGCCCTTGGCTTTGCGCAGTTCAAACAGGAGGTTGGCGTAAGTTTCAGACTTTTCGCTAGCCTTGGGATCAATCAATTCGACGCCGGTGAGATCGGTATTCGTCGTTTTGGCGACAGCGGCGATCTCCTCCTTGTTACCCAAAAGCGTAACGTTGGCAATGCCTTGATCCACGATCTGGCGGGCAGCCTGTACAGTGCGCGGCTCCGAACCCTCAGCCAGAACGATGTGCTTAACGTTCTGCTTGGCTTTCGCTTTGATTTTGTCGATAACGGACATGGCGATTTCCTCCCTTATGTGATAGAATACACTTGAGTCATCTGTATACAACCGAACTATTATACACCCACCGTTGCGCAAATGGAATAGAAACGCGAAAAAACGAGCGTGTAAACTTGAAAAACAAATGTTTCACGTCCCAATCGCGTCGGGGAGAATTATGAGGCCGATCGTTGGCATCATCTGCGAATATGACCCGTTTCATCGTGGGCACGCCAGGCAATTTGCACTGATTCGCGAAAAGATGCCTGATGCCCGTATTGTGTGTGTCATGAGCGGCTGCTTTACCCAGCGCGGCATGCCCGCACTGTTTTCCCCTGTGTTTCGCGCAGGGGCTGCCCTTGCAGCCGGTGCCGATCTGGTGCTGGAATTGCCCTGCGCTTTTGCCGTGCGCGAAGCGGAGAACTTTGCGCTGGGCGGTATAAGCATTTTGAACGAATTGGGATTTGTGACGCACCTCTCCTTTGGCTGTGAGACGGAGAATCTAGGTTTTTTACGGACAGTCACGCAAATGCTGGAGTATCCCAGCGCTGCCTTTACCGACGCGTTGAAGGCGGCGCTTGCAGAAGGGCAACCTTTTGTGGCTGCGCAAGCAACCGCGATTGTCGCCGGGCTTCAAGCAAAGGACGCGAAAACGCCGGAGGGATTCGCCCTGTCCCGAGGTGCCTCCGGTACGGCTGAGGCCATATCCGTCACGGCCGCGCTTACCATGCCAAATAACATCCTGGGTATCTGCTATCTGCGCGCGCTACTGCGCTTAAACAGTGCCATTGCACCCTTGCCTGTGAAACGGATCGGCGAATACCACGCTGATTCGCTTACCGCAACCGGCTATCCCTCCGCGAGTGCCACACGGAAAGCTTTTCTGGCCGGTGATATCTCCGCTGCCGAGCAAGCGTGCGCATACTCGCTTGCCAATGCTGTTTGCCACAAACCGGAAGCATTGGACGTCGTGCTTCTGCATCGCTTACGCACCATGGATACCCACGCCTTACGCGCGTTGCCCGATTGCAGCGAGGGCTTGGAAAACCGCCTTGCCAAAGCCGCGCGGGAAACCAACAGCCGTGCTGCACTGCTCGCCATGCTCAAAACTCGCCGCTACGCCTATGCCCGCCTGAACCGGCTGGCTACCCATGCGATTCTCGACGTAACCGGCGCCTTGCTGGATGCATTCCCTCTGCCGGAGTATGTACGCTTGCTTGGCTTTCGCCGGGATTGCCGCGACCTGCTTACATCGCTCCATCAAAGCACCATTCCTCTCATTGCCAAAGCAGCGGACGGAAACAGGACAAACCCGCTCTACAGGTTGGACGAGCGTGCGTACGATCTGTGGGCGCTTGGCGCAGGCTTGCCTGCGGGGATGATGTATCATCAGCCCATCATTATTATATAGCAGGATTCAATTTGTATCGCATCCCATGCTGTTTGGTAAGACATACGTAATCCACGGATTTAACTGCGATAGCATTCGTCCGAAAACCCAGTTTGACGTTTCTTTAGATTTATATGCTGTCTTCATTTTATTTTTTTCCTTACCATCATTTTCAACAAAGTATTTGCGCATCAAAAAACGCCTTGCCGCATGGGCAGGCGCATTTTTTTCGGTTCAATCCCACTTTTAAGGCACCAGCGGTTCCTGAGTCTCCTTCGGTTCTGCCGACAGAGCAGTCGGCAGGGGCGGCAGTTCACGAACATCCGTAATGCCAAAGTGTTCCAGAAACATGTCTGTTGTTGCGTATAATATCGGTCTGCCAAGCGCTTCCTTGCGTCCGACTTCCTTGATTAACCCTTTATTGAGCAGGGATTGCACCGAGTAATCGCACTTAACCCCGCGTACCTGCTCCACCGAGCCTTTGGTGGCGGGTTGGCGATACGCGATCACCGCGAGCGTTTCCATCGCAGCCTGCGAAAGCGTCTGCCGCTGCACGGGCTGTAACATGCGTTCCACATACTGCGCATACTCTCCACGGGTTTCCAGTTTTAAATGGTCGCCATAACGCTTTAGCGATATGCCCCGCGTCTGGCTCTCATATTCCTTTTGCAAAAGCTCTACTGCGTGCATGGTTTCCATCTCGCTCAAGCCCAACGCCTGCGCCAGTTCCGGTACAGCAACCGCCTCGCCCGACACAAACAGGATTGCTTCGATGATATGGGGCGCTTCACTCAGTTCCAAAAACCTGTCTCCTCCCCGGGTGCATTATAATCTGGTCAAATGTGCTGTTCTGGGTCACATAGGCTTTGCCGAGTTTGAGCAATTCCAGCAGCGCGATAAAGAGCGTAACAATCTCCTCACGACCCGGCAGTTCTTGAAAAAGCTCATCGAAGCGCGTTATCCCCACGCTCAGGCGGCTTTCGATCACTTCCATGCAACCCTCCACCGTGTAGCAATCCCTTCGTATATCACGCATACGGTAATCCACTTCACGGTCTTCGCGCGGCTTTCGCTCGGCGATGCGCCGCAAGGCATACCAAAGCGCGTCCAGCGTAAGGCCATCAATTTCCAGCGTCGGAGGCGGCAGGGGGATTTCTTCCGGCAGTTTGCCAAACACCTGCAAGGCACTTTGTTCAAACTCCGCCATGCCTACAGCGCTTTCCTTAAATTGCTTGTAAGCGGTCAGGCGCGCGATCAACGCCTGCTCAGGGTCTTCTTCCTCATCGGTTTTGGGCGGTTTGGGCAACAGCGCGCGGCTTTTAATTTCCACCAGCAATGCAGCCATGGAGATAAACTCGCTGGCTGCATCCATATCAAAATCCACAGCGCAACGCACTGCCTCGATGAACTGCTCAGTAATTTCGCTAATAAAAATATCCTTGATGTCGATCTTTGCCTTGCCAATCAAATGCAAAAGCAGGTCCATCGGCCCATCGAACTGCTTGAGCCGAATGTAGATCGCCATTACGCAACGCCCTCCAACAATAGCAGGAGGTTGAGCACACCGCCTTCCACGGCTCCCGTCACCGCGCTGAGTACCGTGCCTAACGCTCCGGTAAAGACAAGGATCAGCAACACGATCTGCGCACCTTGAAAAAACTGCGGGTTCATGGTCAGTTTCCCTTTTAGGACCAGGTCATTGAGCACATGAAAGCCGTCCAGCGGCGGAATAGGCAGAAGGTTGAAAACCGCAATCGCAAGGTTCATGGAGTAGAACATCATCAGGAACCGTTGCACATGCATCAGCCATGGATGCGACATGAATTGCACATAATCGCTGCCTGACCCGCTCAAAAGTATGGAGTAGGCCACACCGTTGGATGAGAGGAATTGTTTTGCACCGCCATTGGCTAAAATTACATCCGCTTTCCAAAGCAACGGATTGATGAGCGTGGCAATAAACAAGGTCACAATAAACAGTGTCAGGTTGGTGACAACCCCCGCAATGGATACGAGAAAATCATCCCGACGGTAATTTCCGCGAAAGTTGCGCGGATTCACCGGCACCGGTTTGGCCCAGCCAAAGCCCAGCAGCACAAGGCAAACGGTACCGATGGGGTCGAGATGCTTCCTGGGGTCGAGCGTAAGGCGACCCAGCATCTTTGCGGTGGGATCACCACAGCGGTAAGCCACATAACCATGGGCAATTTCATGCAGCATCAGCGTAAGCAGCACCGCGACCGCAAAGTATAACATATAAATGATGAACCCGACGGGGTCGGTTGTCAGCCAAGTCCACCAGTTCTGCAAACGGTTGAGAATGTTCACGGCGTAACCTCGTTTCTAGCATTATGCAAGGGTGTGGGCGACAATAACCCATTATAACGTGAACCCGCCTAAAAAACAAGCCACGTGCCGTGGGATCGCAAGACCTCCCCACTGTCTGTCAGCAAGCCGATTTTGCTCAACCGGTGCTTGCGAATATACTTTGTTCGTCGCCACGGTTCAGCAGGCCACGAAAGCCCCCTCCCAAGCCCGCTTTCATAAGAAAGGCAGAGGGAAGGGGCAAAGCATATTCTTGTCGGATGAGTCTCCGTGCCGGCATTCTTGTCTGATCCGCTTATCTCATTCGGGACGTTAGGCCAAATCGGGACATTCTTACATTTCCTGAATCACATGATCCAGCAGTTTCTGGAACGTGTCCTTGACCTTGTTGCCCATCTCCATCACTTCCGCGTGGTTCAGGGGCGCATCAAGCACACCTGCCGCCATGTTGGTGATGCAACTGATGCCCAGTACCCGCATCCCGCCGTGGCGTGCGACGATGATCTCCGGCACCGTACTCATACCCACCGCATCCGCGCCCAACGTGCGCACCATACGGATTTCGGCCGGTGTTTCATAGGTGGGGCCGCTCAGCCAGCAGTAAATACCCCGTTGCAGGGGGATACCCAGCTTCTTGGCCGTGTCTGCTGTCAGTTGCTTCAAATCGCGATCCAGCGAATAGGTCATGTCAGGGAAGCGAGGGCCGAACTCATCAAGGTTTAACCCGATCAGCGGGTTGCGACCGGCCAGGTTGATGGTATCGTCAATCAGCATCAGGTCGCCCGCATGAAAATCAAGGTTAACGCCGCCGGCAGCATTGGTCACGATCAACGTTTTCACGCCCAGCCTCTGCATCACACGAACAGGCATGGTGACATCCTGCATATCATAGCCTTCATACGCGTGGAAGCGTCCCTGCATCATACAAACGCGCTTGCCATGAAGCGTGCCCGTATGCCAACGCCCTTTATGCCCCTCTACCGTAGAAACCGGGAAATGTGGAATATCCTTATATTCAATAAACTTCGCGTCCTCAAGTTCCTCTGCGTAATCGCCAAGGCCGCTGCCCAGCACGATGGCAATTTCCGCCGTACCTACCGCTCGTTCAATCGCCGCCGCCGCAAGGTTGATTTTATCCAGGTATGAAATCTCCGCCATGGTAAATTCCTCCTTATTTCGTTAACTCTGCCGCGAAAGATTCCGCCCCGAAGCGTTCGCTGAGGCCGAACAGCTCTGCAATGGTCGCAGCAATGTCGGCATAGGTCTTGCGTGTGCCAAGGTCGGTTAACCCCTTCATTTCAGGCGACCAAGCCACAATGGGGATATACTCGCGCGTGTGGTCCGTGCCGGTAAATGTCGGGTCGCAACCATGGTCAGCGTCAATCAGAATCAAGTCGCCCGGCTGAGCGAGCTTCATGGCTGTACCCAGCTGCACATCAAACTCTTCCAACGCTTTGGCATACCCCTGCACATCGCGGCGATGGCCGTACACCATGTCAAAATCAACTAAATTCACAAACACAAGGCCCGTGAAATCCCGCTTCATGGTATCCAGCCACACCTCCATGCAGGCTGGATTCCCGGCGGCATGGATGCTCTCCCGGATGCCCCGCATGCAGAAGATATCCTCGATTTTACCCACACCCATGGTAAAGTATCCGGCATCGCTCAACACGTCAAGAATGGTTCGACCTATGGGTTCCAGACTGAAATCTTTCCGGTGTGGCGTACGGGTGAACGCACCTTTATGCTTTCCCACAAACGGACGCGCGATCACGCGACCCACAGCACGAGAACCCACCAGCATTTCACGAGCGATGCGACACCAGTCATACAGCGTTTCCAACGGGATGATTTCCTCGTTAGCCGCTATCTGGAACACGCTGTCCGCCGAGGTGTACACGATGGGGTAGCCGGTTTTCAGTTGTTCTTCGCCCAACTCATCCAGAATGACCGTGCCGCTGGAGGCATAATTGCCAAGCGTTTTGCGGCCAATGGCTTTTTCAAATGCCTCAATCACATCAGCGGGGAAGCCGTCGGGATAGGTGGGAAATGCCTTGGTGAGCGTAACGCCGCTCATTTCCCAGTGGCCGGTGGTGGTGTCTTTGCCTGCGCTGCGCTCGGCAGCCCGACCGACTGCCCCGATGGCATGTGTCGGTCGATCACAGGGAACATTGGGGATCGATCCAAAACCCATGGACGCAAGGTTGGGCAGATGGGGATGTTCGGCATTCAGGGTATGTTCCAGTGTACTCGCGCCAACATCACCATACTGCGCCGCGTCGGGTAGCGCACCCGCGCCAACGCTGTCCAGTACGATTAAAAACACTCTTTTCAAGTGAAAGCCTCCTTTGTTGCTGTACAATTATTCTACACGAAAATCGCTGGATTGAAAAGCTATTTACTTTTTTTGCACATACCCGTACAATGGTTTGGATGGGAGTGGAAATTATGGCGTATACTTTTTTAGCGACAGCGGCCTTCGGGCTGGAAGGCGTCGCGGCAAACGAATTAAAGCGAATGGGCATCCCCGCAAAAGCAGAACAGGGCGGCGCTCGTTTTGAAGGCGAACCTCTGGACGCCTTTCGGGCTAACCTGCGGTTGCGTACTGCGGATCGGGTGCTGATGGTTTTGTGTGAGCAGGAAGTGCTCACGTTTGAGGATCTGTATCAGGCAGTGGTGAACATCCCCTGGGAAAAGCTGATGCAGCGCGACGCGAACATCCCCGTGAGCGGAAAATGCGTGCGTAGCCAACTGATGAGCGTACGGGATTGCCAGGCGATTGCCAAAAAAGCAATCGTGAACAGGCTGATGGATCGCCTGCGCGTGCAAGCCCTGCCGGAAACCGGCGCGCCTTATCCTGTGGATGTGGCGATTCACCAAAACAAACTGCGCGTAACGCTGGATATGAGCGGTGATGCGCTTAACCGAAGGGGTTACCGCACATGGAACGGCGAAGCTCCTCTCCGTGAAACGCTGGCCGCCGCGCTGGTCGATCTATCGCACTGGAGGCCGGATATGCCTTTGTATGACCCATGCTGCGGCACCGGCACGCTGCTGATCGAGGCGGCGATGCGCGCCACGCACCGAGCACCGGGTTTACGCCGGGCTTTCGCGTGCGAGCAATTCAGCTTTATGCCCAAAGCGGGTATGGAAGCCATCCGTCAGGAAGAAGAAGCCGCGTGCCTGCCGGAAACCTCCTTTGACATCGGTGGCAGCGATATCGATCCGGAAGCCATCGAGCTTTGCAACCGTCACATCCGGCAGGCAGGGTTCGAGTATCGCATTCCTGTGGAAGTGGACGATCTGCGCCGCTTGCAACTGCCGCAGGAAGGCGGCGTATTCCTGTGCAACCCGCCCTATGGCGAACGGATTGGCGATCAGGAAAGTAGCCGTGCTCTCTACCGCGAGTTAGGGTTGTTGCTCAAGCGCCACCCAACGTGGAAAATGGGCGTAATCAGCTCCGACCCCTCGTTTGAACGCAACTTTGGCCGTCGAGCCACGCAGAAACGTCGGTTATACAACGGTCGACTAGAATGCGAGTTCTGCCTGTTTGAGTAGAGCCATCCGTCAAACGGAAGCCTGCGATGCAGGTGTTTCCCAAACGCTCCTATTTGGGGGAGCGGATCTATGGTATGACAGGCATATCTTTCTCAGAATCCTGAGTTGCCTTTTTCGCACTGTGCACGAATGATTAAACCGTATTCTCAGGCACTAGCCGATAGAATCAAAGCCGATTCATCAATCATGCACTAAGCCGACCCTGAATGCTTCACCACAAAGGCATCGCTTCCGAAACTGGAGCGATGCCTTTGCGGTACACTGCCATATTTACATTTCGCGTTTATCGCAACCAGCGACAACCCTTTGATTCGATCGGTGATAAACGATTTGCTCTGCGTAAGGGATGACATTGAACCCTGTTTAGTTTACTCTGTATCTTTTCGGTTTTTCTCGATCATGATCGTTGACCTTGTCCATTCCATGTCTTATGCTATCATAGTGGACTTAGTCCATTATAGGAGGCGTACTATGCCGGATCAACAAAAAGCCATCGCGCAAATTCGAAGTTTCAATCGGTTTTATACACACATTCTGGGCTTGCTCGACCGGCATATTCTGGATTCCGATTTTTCGCTCACCGAGGCGCGGGTTTTGTTGGAAATCAGCAAATGTAAGGGGTGCAAGGCGCACGAACTCGCGGACAGGCTCAGGATCGACCGCAGTTATCTAAGCCGTATGATCAAGGGCTTTGAAACCAGAAAACTGGTTACCAAGACACCTTCCAACTCCGATAGCCGCTTCAACGATTTGGAACTGACCGACCAAGCAAGGGATGCGTTGGAAGAACTGAACCAACGTTCCGACGCACAGACGCTTTCACTGATCGAAAGACTTTCGCCAGAGGAGATTGACGAAGTAACAAACGCCATGGCACTCATCAGGGATCGGTTTTCGCAGACGCTTTTTCCTGTAACCATTCGTGGTTATCGTTCAGGAGACGAGGAATATATCATCAGCCGCCATGAAGACCTATACCTCAGGGAATACGGGCTGTCCGCTACATTTGCAAGCTATGTGGATCGCGGTGTGCGCAAACTTGCAACGAATCTGAACCCTGAAAAGGAATGCATCCTGATTCCAGAAGTCGAAAATCAACCGATGGGAAGTATCGCCATTGCTCATGTGGATGATCGTACCGCGCAACTGCGCTATTTTCTGTTGGAACCGGAAGCACGCGGTCACGGCCTTGGCTTAAAATTGGTGGCATCCGCGCTTGATTTCGCCCGCAAGGCAGGGTATACCCACATTTTTCTGGAAACCATCAGTGTGCTAACCAGCGCGCGCATCCTCTACAAACGGGCAGGCTTCCAACGGGTGCAGGAAGAGCCGCATGCCAAGTGGGGGCCGGATGTGGTGGAAGAGCACTGGGAGATGGACTTGTGAATGGCATGATCCTAAAAGGCAGAAGTGGGCTGTTTTGGATACAGACCCGCTTCTGCCTTATCCTCAAGGTTCGCTTCAAATCAGTTGTCAGCTGAATTACGCTTCTTCGCTTTCCTGCGTGTCTCCACCCTCCGAAAAACGTTCGTCCACAGGCGGCATGTGGTCGCACACCATTAAAAGCGCGTCTTCGCCGTTATCTTCATAGTAGCCTTTGCGAACAGCTAACTCCACGAAACCGAGACTTTTATACAGTGTCTGGGCAACCGTGTTGCTGCGGCGCACTTCCAATGTCAGGTATTGCACGCCAAGGTTGGCGGTATACTGCATGAGTTCGACCATCAGTTTTCTGCCAATCCCTTCGCCGCGTCTCGCCTTTTCTACCGCGACGTTCGTAATATGTCCTTCGTCAAAAATCACCCATGCGCCCCCATAAGCAACGATGGTACCATCCTCCTCCACAGCCACAAGATAGCGTGCGCAGGTGTTGCGTTCCATCTCCTCCAAAAAGCTCTGGCGTGACCAGGGCATGGCAAACGTTGCTTCTTCGATGGCGTGAACCTGCTCAATGTCCGCCACTGTCATACGTCGAATGGTCATGGTTGCACCGCCTCAAGCCTCGCAGCGCGAGCGCGTTCCGCCTGCGGAGCACGCAGGTATCTGGGCATCAGCGTCAGATAATCGACAGCTTCGTTCTGCCGTGCCTGTGCCAGCAGCGCAACAGACGAAGGACGCAGGTAGGCAAGATGTGCGGATGGGAACACCGCGCGTGCCCCAAGCCGCTCTTCGATGGCTGTGCGGTAGGTTTCAACCCCGTCCCCTATAAAGCAAAGAGACTGGTTAACTTCCGCCACCGCCAGCGCGTGGTCAAGGTATAGATCCAGTTTTGCTGCTTCGTCTTCCATTTTGCGAACGGGAGGCAGGCCATTCAGGAAAACCGCACCGTACACCTGCCCTGCGCGTGCGTCCTGAATGGGGCAAAGAAGCGACTGTCTGTCTCCCACACCTGCGGCAAGGGCTTCCAGCGCATCGATCCCCACACAGGGTTTCCCCGCGCCATGCGCCAGTCCTTTGGCTGTGCTCACCCCGATTCGCACGCCGGTAAAGGAGCCAGGCCCAATGACGCACGCCAACAGATCAATCTGCTCAAACGTTGTGCCGCAACGTGCAAAGGCTTCATCGATCATTGGCATCAGGTTTGCGGAGTGCGTTAATTTGTTGACTGCCATGGCTTCATAGAGCACACGCCCATCCATGCTCACCGCCACCCCGCAAACTGGACCGGAGGTATCCAGCGCCAGTATCTTCATTGTTTTCCCTCCAAGGCTTTTTCATCCAATCGGTGGAAGTCACCAAACGGAGTCAGAATAAACGAGCGGTCGCTCTCTCCCTGCGCTGTAATGTGAATCAACAGATGCTTTTCCGGGATCGCTTCTTCCGCCCTGCTTGGCCACTCCACAACCGAAACGCCGTCATCGTATAAAAACTCATCCATGGAAAGTTCGTACAGCTCTTCAGCGCTTTCCAGCCGATACCAGTCAAAATGGTAGAGTGGCAACCGTCCTTCGTCGTGCACCTGCAAAATGGTAAACGTTGGGCTGGTTACATATCCGGCAATGCCCAGCCCACGGGCAATGCCGCGTGTGAGCTCACTCTTGCCGACTCCCAGTTCTCCCTCCATCAGCAGCACATCACCACGGCAAAGCTGGAGCGCAAGCCTTTCACCGAGCTCTTTTGTTTCCTCCACGCTATGGGTTTGCAGTTCGATCATGCGCCAAAGTGCCCCTTTCCAGATTTACACCCGCCATAAGAATCGCACTGTGCAGTTGAGACACGATCCCCCAGAAATGCTTGCCACACAAATTGGCGTAGCCTTCCTAAAGCAAATGCGTAATGCGGCTCTGCTTATTTCTGAATATCCACCGGTTTGGTGATGCGTCGGGTGCCATGCAGAATGGGCGAAAGCGGTTTATACATCAGCCCGCCCAAGATGCTGATGGAAGCCCATTTCAACACATTAAACGGCGCGGTAATCGCAAACACGAACTTCCATACCGTATCCAGGCTTGGAATCAGCGTCTGCCCCATGGCAATGATCTGTTCCACCGGCATATGGTATGCAGCCCCATAGAACGGAATCAGAATATACACATTTGTCAGCACACCCGCGATGGTGGCACACAGTCCACCGACTGCCATACCAATGATCGCGCCACGCCGCGTTTTATTTTGCAGATAGATGATTCCCGCAGGCAGAATCATTGCCGCCCCCATCAAAAAATCCGCCAGCTCGCCGACGCCCTGAGAAGAGGTGTGTAGCAGGCCGAGCACGCTCTTGATGAGCAAAATGATCGTGCCCGCCAAAGGTCCCATGGAGAATGTGCCCAGCAGCACCGGAAGATTGCTGAAATCCAGCTTGTAGAATAATACCACCGGTATTTCCACATAAAACAGCAGTGTGGCAACAGCAGCAAGTACCGCCATGGTTGCCATATTTCTTGTTGAAAAGAGTTTCCGTTTGGGTTGAGTCATGGTCAAAAACCCTCCAATTTCGCAAAAATTGCCCCCGATGGTTTCAACATCAGGGGCAACCACTCGCAAGCGGAGGCTGCTCTTCTTTCATCCGGACTACACGGCTTACGCCGTTCACCGTCGGCTTCGGAATTTCACCGAATCGGCCTTCAAGGTTTCCCCCAAAGGTTCGCGGGCTGTACCGCCGGTAGGGAGTTTCACCCTGCCCCGAAGAAGCCATCTATAGGTTTGAACAACTGCATCATACCATGCCCACATCGCCTTGTCAATGCGCAAGACTTCAACGCGGTGATTATTTCACCTTTACTCCTGCACATGAGTAAACCTTTCAGGAACGGCGCCTTGATTAATGGGCAAACAGATCAATGCTGGCCGCACCTTCGGGTCGAATGTCCAGCACCTGACAACTGCGTTCGCCAAATACCGCGTTCATTTCCTTGACGAAAGACTCTACGTCCTTTTGTGGCACAAAGTTGAGCGTGGTGCCTGCAAAACCGCCGCCATGGATACGCCAGGCGCCTTTACCTTTCAGCTTTTGATCGGCAAGCATCAGTGCAAGGGAAAGTTCCTGTGCATCGCTGGTAGCATAGATATTTTGAAGGTACATCGCGCTGCTCTGACCGGATTCGATCACATTGGTAAGAAAATCGCCAAGCCGATCGGCACGCAGGGCGTCTGCCATCTCGTCCACGCGGCGGTTCTCCTCATAAAAGTGCGCCGCGCGCAGGATGGCTCGATCTCCCTTGCGGGCGCCAAGTTTTTCACGCACCATGGGAATGTTTTGGAAGAACTGATCGGGGCGCACCTTACGCAGATAAGGCTCATCAAAACAGGCGGCTACCTCACGCATCTCGTTGGGGATGGCAGCGTAGTGCGCGGTCAGGTCATCATGGCTGCCACCGGTATTCACAACCACCAGCGCGTAGCCTCGGGATGCAAAATCATAAGAGATCGCATCAATCTTGGGTTCGTCATTTTTGAAATCTATGCAGGTAAGACCGCCGACGCTGGAAGCCATCTGATCCATCAGCCCGCTGGGCTTGCCAAAGTACACGTTTTCCGCAAACTGGGAGTACTGGGCGCGTTTCATCGCGTCCATCCGCCAGCCGTTATACAGGGAATCAAAGATTGCGCAGATAAGAACTTCAAACGCCGCCGAGGAACTCAGTCCACTGCCGGAACGCACGGTGGAGGAGATCGCTGCTTCAAATCCGCCAATGGCGAAGCCTTCCTCTTGAAGCTTTTTTGCAACGCCGCGCACAAGCGCTTTCGTGGTACCCTTTTCCGTATCATTCAGTGCCAGATCGTCCAACGACATCTCCAAAGGCTCATACCCATCGCTGAAAATGCGCACCAACCGGTCGCGACGCTTGTTAACCACTGCCAGCGTATCCAGGTTAATCGCAGCCGCCAGCACCTTGCCACGGTTGTGATCGGTATGGTTGCCGCCAATTTCCGTGCGGCCTGGCGCACTGATCAACAGTACCGGTCCATTTCCATTAAAAATGTCTTCATGTTTTTTAAGCATATGTGTATAACGCGCGGTTTGCTGCAAGAGCACGCCATCGCGCTGACCATACAGATGCGTCAACCGTTTCATTACGTCAGGGGTTTTAAGTAGACGGATCATCTGCGCATATTGATTCATGAGCCTTCTGCCATCCTTCGTATCTAATTTTCAACCATTGCGGTTGCGCATCTGTTGGATAGTTCTTATTTCGAGAGCGATGTGGCAATTCCCTGCCAAAAGGTGAGGAGAGCCTCCTTGCCATGTTCCGAAAGCCCTGCCTGATAAGCGGCAACCGCATCGCTGCTTCGGATATCCCACTCGCCCAGAATAAACTTTGCCATGCTCTCATCCACATAGCGGCCTAACTCACTTTGGATTGGGGCGATTTCGTCTTCCTGTGCAGGGGTTAGCGTATAGGTCGGGAAAGGTTTGACAATGCAGCTTTGAAGCTGTGTAAGCTCGTTATTGACCTTAGCGATGCTTTCGTTGTTGTAATGATTATAGAAAGAAAGCGGGAATCGCCATGGCATATTGCCGGAATCATAAATGCTCAGGCTATAGAGAATATAAGAAGACTGCGACTGGATATCTCCCGCGTAGCTCCACAGGCCATTCTCGTCGACAGTATAGTCCTTGTCCTTTTTGCCGGCCATCGCCTCAATCGCGCCATTCTCTGTGTAAAGCACGTCTACCCATCGTAGCAGTGCGGCGGGATCCTTGCATGCGGAAGTGATGGCAAAAGTGCCCAACATGAGCGGGCCATTCACGTCTCGGTAAATTTGCTTTCCGTTATAGCTCAACGGCATCAGCAGTTCATATTGCGTGGCGGTTTCATAGGGTAACAGGTTCACGGGGTTGGGGCCAAAAAACAAGCCATAGGTGGCCGCCGCTTTGCTGTCGGTCACCGCGCGGAACGTATCGCTGGTGTAAAAGCCGTTTTTATCCAACAAGCCTTCGGCATTCATATCGGATAGGGTTTGAAGCAGTTGCAGATAATCCGCCTGTTCCGGCATAAAGCGCACCGTACCGCTTTCGTCCAGATAGATGTTGTAATCGTTGGCGACAAGCCCTACCGAGTGCGCCAAGAATTTTAAATCCCATGATCCTAAAAAAGTCATAGGGATTTCATCCGCCTTGCCATTCCCATTGGGGTCACCTGTTTTAAAAGCGCGAAGAACCTTTATCAGGCTGTTCAGATCCGTCGGAGTATCTAGTTTCAAAGCATCCAACCAAGTCCGGTTGATCCACATCGCATTTTGCGCCGGAAGTTCGTTAATAGTCGGAAGGGCGATGATTTTCCCATCCGGCAGTGTAATGGCTTCCAACCAGTCTGGATGCGCCTGTAACAATGCCCACAGGTTTGGCGCGTTTTCTGCCAGCAGAGGTTTTAAATCAATGAGTTGACCGCTTTGGGCGTACTGCGTCTGTTCACGCGTGGTAAGTTCCGCTTTAAACAGCACATCCGGCAGTTTTCCCGTGGCAAACATTTCCGTTTTGGCTGCCTGCCACTTCTGATAATCGGTATACTCGTCAAAAGTGAAACTCAAACCGGTTTGCTCCTGCATGCGTTTAAAAAAGTCATTGTCCGACCAGGTATGATTGCTGCTATCCCCATCAAAGCCGGCCATAGTATACTCGGTCGACGCCAGTGCTTCAAATGGCGTCAAAAATGCAAGCGCCGCACAGCACAGCAGGCAAACCGTACGTTTCAACATGCTTAGTTCCCCCTTTTTGCCGTTACTACGGCATCTTTCAAAACGCTGTTGCTCATTATAACCTAATCGTTCGATTTTGAACACCCTGAAAATCGCGGAGTAAAATCAGTAACGCTTCTTTTTAAGCAACTGCCTTCCAATCGACAAGATGTTGTCCTTTGGTTGAACAGGAGAGGAAAACCTCGTTCTGTCCTATGATACAGCCTTCATCTGCGGGGATTTATCACGATTGATTCCTTCTATCCGTTTACTTCGATAAAAGTCTCCTATGAAACAGGCTATAAGGATAACCATATCCTGCCTCTGGATTCGCGCATGATTCCAACCACATCAAGAACGCGACCGTCCCTTCTCTAAAAGAACCGTCCTTGCCTCCCCGCTTGTCAGCACAGGAGCATAGGACGGTTCCATAGCCATAAATGCGCTTTGGATTACAATGT
>Ga0302289_1000137_pt1 | contig 41545 bp, 12 predicted proteins | sample III_Fen_N1_2_FD_194552 | JGI IMG/M metagenome (GOLD analysis project Ga0302289, IMG submission 194552) | Peat permafrost microbial communities from Stordalen Mire near Abisko, Sweden - III_Fen_N1_2 | ecosystem: Environmental > Terrestrial > Soil > Wetlands > Permafrost | place: Sweden: Abisko... | reverse complement strand
CATGCCGGTGTCAAGTCTAAGCTTTCCACGGACTCCGTTGTCGCTGATGATACCAAACACCACGAGTACAGGTAGCAAAAAGCCATATACGTCGCAAACGTGTCCCTCATCTTCAACACCGGTGGCGTGGTAAATCACAACCCAGCCAAGGCTGCGAAGGCTGTGTACAGTGCTCAGCTCTGAAACACAACCTTATATTTATAAACCATTTTTGACCCAGTGAAACATTTCATTTCTTCTCTTTCTTCATGGATCTCCTGCACACCGATTAGCTGCAGATTTATCGGCAGCGGACATCCGAGACCCTCACCACCTATGAGCCCGATGACCTGGCTAACGAGCGTAATCCAACGGTTCGCTTGCTTCTGTTTATGTTCCTCGATGCGGCAACCCACTTGTCCGCCTTGTTCTCAAGGCTAGATAACATTTCCCGCTGGCTGTTTACTGCGTTTACCAAGCGCTCCCCGGCGATTGGCAGAGCAAACGCTTTTGCTATTCTGTGCTGCTTCGGTCGTTTCTAGCCATTTGCAGCAATTGATTATCTTTCTTCGCACTTGAGAGAATAGGTTTGAACTCTCGGATTTCCTTTGTAAACTCCTGTGCTGTTTTGGTCGTGCAGCCCTTACGCATGAACAAAGAAAGATCGTCTAGCTCCTTTGTGGATGGGCACTCAGGTGACCCATTATGTCTTAAGGCATGGTTCACGCACATGCGGTTACTGGTTTCGGGATGCCATTCGCTTCACGGAAGGCTTTGACCACGAAGCTGGTTGATAATGCCTTTGCAACCATAAAAGGCTGGTTTTATGATAATGCGATTGTGAAAACGACCTTCGAGAAGATCAAGCTGGGTTTCATTGGGAGTAAACGATTAGCCCCGCTGTAAATCTGCGATTGGAACGGATGAATAACGTACGCTGGTCTGACCACATCCGGTTGTACAACATGCTTGGTTACCGTTCTCCGGTCGAGTTTAGCAGGCTTGTATCGCATCATTTCTTTCCGACGATTTGTTGACAATTTAAACACTCACCGTCTCATGTTCTCAAAAGAGGCAAAGGAAAAGCAGGAACTGTGGCGAAATGTTTACACGAATGATGGAAGGATAACCTATCAATATACCGCCCATCAGACGGACCTGTCAGAGGGAAAGGCCTATGAACCTATTGACTTCGGCTTTCCATGTAATGCTGGACGGTTTTATGAAAGATCATGACTGAATCGCCTGCTGAGACTGGGATTGTACGGTGCCACTGTGATAAGTAATGGCGTATGAATAATCTTGGATGAAGGCAAGCGAATGCGCATTCGCACTTTGCATGGCGCCATCATATTCCTGTCGCTTCATTTTATGATTGCTAACTGTTTTGTGCTATGAAGTACATCAGCAATTTTTGATAACGGTACGAGTATGGAGGCAGTCTATGAACCGAGGCAGAAGCTATCGGCAGGTGCCGATGGCACGCAGACGTTTCAACAAAAAAATCGTATGGGTCTGTTTGCTTGCCTTGGGTTTGATTGTCGGCGTCGCAGGACTAACCGTTTACTTTGTTCAGTCCAATCAGAACCGGATAGAACAGCAAGCGTTGTCATCCACGCACAGAGAGGCGCTCGGGCAGAACCAGACGCAAGTATCCGAAGTTGATGTTTTGCTGACGGCGCCCATACAGACGTCTACTGTAGCCCCTACCGCAGAGGCTTCTTTGCCGTCGGACATGACTGGGGCAACCGGCATCAAGCCTTTCTTTCAGGTAATTGGTTTGATACGAAAGGACTTCAAGCCAATTCTCCGACGCAATACCGATGCGGTAGGTTGGATCACGATTGAAGGACTGGTGGATCAGCCGATTGTTTATCGCGATAACACCTTTTATTTGGATCATGACTTTGACCAGCAGAAAAATGTATGCGGAACCGTTTTCCTGGACGAAAACCATCCATTGCGTGCTGATTCGCAGAACCTGTTGATCTATGGTCACAACATGAAAGACGAGAGCATGTTTGGTATGCTGGCGAAGTATATGAAAAATAACTTTTTGCATACCCATTATCAACTGACGTTTGAAACGCGCTTTGAAGTGTTTTCATACCTCATTTTCGCGGTAGACCGGGTCTCTATGGATGTCAATGCCAGCAATTTTCTGTATTTCTGGGGATACCCTTCCTTTGCAGATAAAAAAGCCTTCCTGCGATATATCGATGATGTATATCAGCACTCCCTCTATACCCGTTTTCTGGATGTTAACGAATCCGATACGCTGCTAACGCTTGTCACCTGCGTCGGATCGGACAGGCTGGTGCTGTTTGCCCGCAGACAAAGGGCGAGCGATACAGATGAAAGTATTCAAAAAGCCTTGCTTGGGCTTTACTTGCAGTAAATGGTGGAACCAGACAAGGATATACCGCTTGTTTGTGAACGAGAACAAGAGAGTATCGCATCAAGCGATTGTCAAATTCTTGTCACGGATACTTATCGCGATGCAAATGATGCAGAGTTTCAATCAGTCGCCTAGAGTAATAACGCACAAATTAAAAGGTCTATTAGACGCAGAGTGTGCAATTTGGATGCGTCCGTTGTATCTTGTTGTGCGCTTTTTATAACCTTTGTACTTTCAATACGAATGTTTAAAATCTAGGATCTGAACATTTGTAACCCACGAATCGAATCCTACAAAACAATGAAAAACGATAGTACATGCGCGACGCTATGGATGGCGTTGAGATCGCCCGTATACTTATGTTACAGGGGAAAAACTGTAGCTTCGTGATGAAGTAACAATAATTACTGTGAAAAATTGCCATTGAGAATCTTTGAGGATTCATGTAAAATATGGTAACGAATAATGAGCGTAGACTAAAGTTGATCGCTGTTTTACCAGACTGGGAGGGAAATTTATGAATAAATTCAATCGAGCGGTCAAACGGTGGACGCTTGTGGTGATACTATTGATGATCCCGTTTGCGATGGCCTATGCTGAGACGACGCTTGCCACAGAATTGGTAATAAACGGCGGCGCTGAGTCATCGGCTATCACGGGATGGACGGATAACACCGGAGCGGGTCGGTGGAGTTCGAGTGAGATTTACTCCACGTGGGCTGTTCCGGCAGCGGGCAGCAAATTTTTCTTCCTCTTTAATCCCAGCATGGATACGCCGCTTACGGGAACCATGTCTCAGGACATCTCTCTTTCCGGTACCGAGGGCAGTGGAATATTCTCCAGCATTTCAGCCGGTACCGTATCCATTCACTTCAGCATCAGCATGTATCAGGCGATCAGTGCGGATAACGAAGCCAAGGTAATTTTGGAGGAATATTCTTCCGGCGGCACGCTCCTGGAAACCTCGCAGGCGGTCAATACTACCGCAGGCAGCGGCGCTTTTGGGTCGTATCAAATCAACACACAAGTGAACGCCAATACCCGAAAATTCAGGGTGATTCTTTCTGCGACGCTCACCAAGGGTGGATATGCGCAGTTCGATCAGGTATCATTAAAACTTGTGGATGCATCGGCCGGTAGCGCTCCGGTTTTTGGCAGTGATTTCCCAACGTCGGCCACAACGGACACAGGGGTTGCGTATACTCACGGTTTTACGATCACAGATGCCGATACAGGCGATGCGGACAAACTGACCTTCAGCGCTGCCTCCACCAACATCAACCTGATACCTGCTGCCAACGTGAGTGTAACGGGCAGCGGTACCAACCGCACGTTGACCATTACACCGGTGAGCAATCTGTCAGGTGAAGCGGATATTACCCTGACGGCTTCCGACGGTACAAAAAGCGCTGATGCAACACTGCATGTGGTGGTTTCCAAAGTGATTAGTATGGGCAGCAACTTGGTGGAAAACGGCAATGCAACCAGCGGGTATGCAAGCTGGTTGGGAAGCAACGTAAATATCACAGCATCGGGTAACGGTTTCAGCATGGTTTCACCGGGTATTGGCATGTACCAGAATATCGATATTTCCCAGTTTTCCAGCCTGATCAATGGCGGCGAAGCGGAATTTACGCTATCCGCAGGCTTTCCTTCATCCTATGGGAAAGTCACAGCACAATTCTATACAAACATCGCTTGCACCACGCCTGTTGGTTCTGCATTTGAAGTGAACAACGGTACATCTTCAATACAGCAGCATATTCCCAGCGGAGCAATGGGCGTTATGGTCACGTTCCTGAATACATACGGTGGTTATAACACGATTACCATACGCAACATCAACCTCAAGATCCTGAACAATTTCCCCAAAATCACAGCGATTGCTGCGCAGACGACCCGGCAAATCGCTTTGACGGTGCCGGTTCAGATGTACTATACCACGACAAGCGCCACCCTTACGGCAACTTCGAGCGACCAGACGATTGTACCCAATGGCGGCATCTCGACAGGGGGCTCCGACTTTAACCGTAGCGTCACTTTTACACCGCTTAAAGATGGCACGGTTACCATCACCGTGACAGCCAATGATGGTACGAGTACCGCTTCTCAAACATTTACGGTTACCGTCCACGAACCCGCCAAGATTACCACGGTAGACTCACCCGCGGCAGGTTATTACAAGGCTGGCGCAAACCTGGATTTCACCGTTCATTTCAGCCGTGCCATTAAAGGCGGAACTGGCTCTACGCTACCGCTGTCGGTTGGGAGTACTGACATCAACGCTGTTTATACCTCCAGTACCACCAACACCATTACCTACCGCTATACGCTTGGTAATGATGATTCCGGCACGGTGGCCATCGGTGCGGCGATAGATGACACAAGCGTGCCCATCACCGACACGGATGATTATGCCGCGGTATTGGATATCAGTGCTACAGCGAACAGCATAACGGCATTACCGGTGCCGAAGGTAACCAGTTCAGAGGCAAGCGGCAGCGCAACATATGGGACTCAGATTACGTTTACAGCTGAACTGCTTTGTGCTGGTTCCCTATCGGGTAGTGTACAATTCAAAGCAGACGGCGTAAGTATTGGCAGCCCTGTCACCTTGAGCGGCAATAAGGCCAGTTATCAAACCGCGGCCAACACCCTTGATGCGGGAACGGTTACTGTAACAGCGGAATATGTCCCAAGCGGCACCAATTATCAATTTTCCAGCTTTACAAGCAGTGACTGTACGGTGACCATCAATCTGAAATCCTTATCCGTAAGCGGTCTTGTTGCGACTGAGAAAACGTTCGACGGTACAACCGACATATTGCTGAGCGGCGGGACGCTCAATGGCGTACTGGAAGGGGATTCCGTCTCTGCTACCTATCCTGCAACAGGCACTGCAGCATCAAAAAACGTGGGTACGCGCAGTGTTTCTTTCTCGCCAGTCGTATTGACCGGTACAGATAAAGACAATTATATCCTTTCCACCCAGCCAAGCATCAACGTGGTGATCAAACCTCAAGAACTGACGATTTCTGCTGGGGACTTCAGCAGGGCATATAATGGCACAACAACCGCTTCTGTCTCTGGAGTGACTTTTACTGGGCTGGTTTCGGGAGATTCACTGGCATCCGGTGTGGATTATACGGCTAACGGAGTATTTGCCAGTGCGGATGTAGGAAACGATATTTCCGTGACAGTAACCGTAGCGCTTACCAGTACCGTCAAAGCTGGCAACTACACCCTCTCCTCAGGCGTAGTCAACACAACGGCCAACATCACGCCAAAGGCAATCACCATCACTGGGGTAAAAGCGACGAACCGTACCTACGACGGCACCACTTCCGTAGCTTTAGCAGGCGGTGTATTATCGGGCGTCGAATCGACGGATACCGCCAACGTAGGGTTTGATCTCCATACAGGCCTATTAGCGGATGCGAAAGCAGGTACCTCGAAGTCCGTCACAACAAGCATCGCCCTGACCGGTAGCAGAGCGGGCAACTATTCTCTGACACAGCCATCCACGGTCACCGTGGATATCAACAAGGCGCCGTTAAGCCTGCTCGGCGCTGTTGCATCCGATAAAGCCTATGACGGATTGACGGCTGCTACCATCACGGATGTGACAATTGATGGATTGATTTCGGGTGAATCCTTGAGCTATGGTGTGGATTTTACCGCTACCGGCGTGTTTAGCAGTGCGGGTGTGGGGGATAGTATCCCCGTTGCAGTAACCGTATCGCTGACCAGCACGAGTCAATCTCAGAATTACCTGATTCCCACAAATGTAATTGGCACCACTGCCAGGATTACAAACCATGCCATCACGATCACTGGGGTTACTGCGACGAACCGAGCATACAACGGCGGCACTTCCGTAGCTTTAACGGGTGGTACGCTGTCCGGTATCGCAACAGCGGATGCTGCTGACGTGGGGTTTAGCCTCCACAGCGGTACAATTGCGAACGCGAAGGTCGGGGATGCGAAGCCCGTTACGGTCGCCATCACGCTGACCGGCAGCAAAGCGGGTAACTATACCCTGACACAACCGTCAGGCATTACGGTGGATATCGCAAAAGCGGTTCTGAGTATACACAGCGCAGCGATAACCAATAAAGCTTATGACAATACGAAGGATGCTACCGTGACTGGGGTTACTTTTGATGGGCTTGCCTCGGGCGAATCGCTGATGATAGGCGTGGATTATACGGCTTCCGGCGTCTTTGCCAACGCGGACGCAGGAAGCGGCATCTCTGTCACCGTAACCGCATCGTTGAGTGATACGGATTTAACACGGAACTACTCGATTTCAGGAACGGGTAGCGGCTCTGCTGACATCACACCACGGGGCATCACAGGAGCCGTGAGCATTGACGTTACCAATGGTACGGGTAACGCGAGTTTGATCGACCAAGGCGATACTCTGACCGTTAACACAAGCGGTCTGACCGTCCCCGGAACGCCTACGTTTTCCTGCCAATGGACCCGCAACGGAACGGATGTCTTTGGGGCAACGACTACCACACATTTGGTTGGCAGCTTGGCTGCTGATCCCGTAGGTACTGATTTTACCGTCAAGGTGACGGGAACGGGCAACTACAAAGACGCTTTGGAAAGCGACCCAAAGACCGTATTTGAAACCCCGTTGGATGGCAGTGTGTCCATCACAGGAACCACGACATTGGGTGGTGTGCTGACACTCGACACCAGTGCCCTGACGCCAGCAGACGCAACCTACGGGATTCGCTGGCTGCGAGATGGCACAGCCATCAGCGGTGCAAGTAGCACAAGCTATACGATCATCAAAGCAGATCAGGGAAAAACCCTCTCAGCCGATGTTACGGCGAATGGCTATTATACGGGGGTTAAAAGTGCCACCATAAGTGTGCCGCCAAGCCCCTACATTCCAGACGCAGGCATTGTGGAACTGGCTGATCAAATCAAAGTGGATCTGACGCTAGGTTCTACGATCCTGTCTGAGGAGCAGCTTGATATGCTGCTTTCCTTGAATGTCGATAAGCCTGTTGTGATCAATGGCAATGGCTATTCGATTACCTTCCCTAAAGGGGCGATGCGTACCTCGGACGGAGACCTGAACTTCGGGGTGCAATTCAACACAGGTACAGGCTATGCGGTGATTCGATCGGCAACCGGAGCCAAATTCGTGTTGATGCTCGAATTCAAGCACAGTGGCGCGCTGCCGGGAGAAGCTCAAATCAGCCTGTATGTGGGTACGGTATACTCCGGACAGAACATGGAATATCTGTATTACAACCCACTGACCGGAAAACTTTCGTGCGAACAGACAGCGGTAGTAGACCTGAATGGCTATATAACGGTCACACAGGATCACTGCTCCTCATACGGAGTAGCCCGTGTGAAAGCGGATGAGGTGCCCAAGACAGGGGACGACAGTCTGGTACTTGTATGGTGGGTGTTGGCCGGAGTATGCGCGCTGGGGCTTCTGACCACGCTCGCATGGTGTATCCTAAAAAGAAAGCGTCAGCAGTGAAATAATCCTACCAGAATAACTGGAACCATATCAGATAATAACCTCCAGACGGTGACAAGGTAGTCATCGCCTGGAGGTCATATTTGATTTAGTACGGTTAGACAATGGTTGGTTCATCAAAGCAAAACTCAGGATCGAGCTGGTTAGTAAAGCATCAATGGGTTCATAACCCATGCGGTATATGGGAATTCAAACCAAAGCAACGCTGCGTAGCCGTGTTATTGGCGAATGCCCATGGTGGCGATAACCTCGTGGGTTAACCCGTCATTCACCAGTTGGATTGTGTTTTGAGCAGACAACTGCCCATCGATGGATAGCTCGCGCACTCCCTTGCAAATGCCATCCGGGTTTCGCACGGTAATGGCATACCGAGTATCTATATATTGATACTGTATGCTGTATTCCTTCCATTTTTCAGGGATACAAGGCTCTATTATCAGAGTCTCACCGTTTTTCTGAAAGCCGAGGATGGTTTCCAACCCTGCGCGATACATCCAGCCGGCTGCGCCTGTGTACCAAGACCAACCGCCGCGCCCTTCGTTGGGGTAAACAGCATAGACATCCGCCGCTATTACATAGGGCTCCAATTTATAGCGGGAGTATCCTCTGGCATCATGGGTGTGGTTGAGAGGACTGATCAGTTCAAACAACTCTTCCGCTTTGTTACCCTCGCCCAGCATCGCAAAGGCAATAATAGCCCATGTGGCGGCGTGGGTATATTGGCCGCCGTTTTCGCGTACGCCCGGCACATAACCCTTGATATAGCCAGGCTCCATATCGCCATCGTAAAAGGGCGGGGTAAGCAGCAGGATGATGCCATCCTTACGAAGCACGAGGTGATCTTCCAGCGAGTTCATGGCCTGCGATGCTCGGCACGGCTCGCCTGCGCCGGAAATGACCGACCAGGACTGAGCGATGGAATCGATTCGGCATTCGCTGTTTTGTTCCGAGCCTAATGGCGTACCATTGTCGAAATAGGCTCGACGGTACCAGCTGCCATCCCATGCGGACTGCTCAATATTGGCTGCCAGATCAACACGAACCTTTTCATATCGCTCCGCATGGGCGTTATCCAGCCTGTTGCGGCAAAGTGGAGCAAATTTCTGAAGGATGGAGGCTAAAAACCAACCCAGCCATACGCTTTCGCCCAAACCACGGTTACCGACGGTGTTCATGCTGTCGTTCCAGTCTCCGGAACCCATCAGAGGCAAGCCGTGAGCACCAAAGCGAAGCGCCCGATCAATGGCTCGCAGACAATGCTCATAAAGCGTAGCGGATATGTCGGATTGACTTGGCACACTGTAACGTTCGTCCTCAAAGGCGCCAAGCACAGGGGCTTCCACAAAGGGCATAACCTCGTCCAGAATTTCGATGTCCCCAGTAATGCGTACATACTCAGCCGTTACATAGGGCAACCATAAATAGTCATCTGAGACGCGGGTACGGGTACCCTTACCCTGTGGTTCATGCCACCAATGCAGCACATCGCCTTCCACAAACTGGTGTCGGGCATGTAAAAGGATCTGTTTATGGGCAGCTTCCGGCCAGATGGATGCGATGGCGAGGCAATCCTGCAATTGATCCCGGAACCCGAAGGCGCCGCCGGACTGGTAAATACCTGTTCTGGCCCAAAGTCTGCATGAAATGATCTGATACTGCAACCAGCCGTTTAACATCCGGTTCATGGCGACACTGGGCACATTTACTTGAACGGTGTTTACTTTGCGATGCCAAAAGTGAATCACTTCCGAGAGGGCATTGTCGGCGCTTTCCGATGTGCCGTATTGGTGGATCATCTCCTGCACGGAAGCATTTCCATCGGCCACGCCAAGCATCATAACAAGAGTGCGGTTTTCATTTGGCGCAAGCGTCAGGCTGCCCCTTATGGCGGCACAGGGGTTTAGCGCTTCGCCCATTTCTCCGGAAAGAGTTGTATACCCGAGGCTCTCAGGCGATGCCATGTCACCGTTGCCGAAAAACGATACACGGTCACCGGTGTAGGACAGATTTTCCACGCCCGAATACACAAAGCAAACCTTATCTGTCCAGTTTTCGTTATAGTGGTTGGTCAGCAACATGGAGCCAGAATCCCCAAGGCAGGAGGAAACGTGCATTGCGGTTTCATGTACGCTTACCCCCAACACAGGCTGAACATAATAGGTCAGAGCCAACTGCCGCTGCCGCGCTGTTGCGTTATGCAGGCGGAGGATACTGAGCTTCACGGATGCGTTTACGGGAACAAACTGCGTCAGTTCCTGCATCAAACCGTGACTGTTGTGCTCGAAAACCGTATAGCCAAACCCGTGACGAATGTTGTAGGGTTCACATTCCCGGATGGGCATGGGCGTTGGCGTCCACAGGACGCCAGTTTCGGAATCCTGAAGGTAGATCGCTTCGCCGGAGCTATCGCATACCGCATCGTTGGACCACGGAGTCAGCTTGTTTTCGTGGCTGTTATCCATCCATCCATAACCGGAGCCGGCTTCCGAGACAATGAAACCAAATTGAGGGTTCGCAATGATATTTACCCAGGGTGCGGGCGTATTTTCCTTTTGGTCCAGGTGGATAATGTATTCGTTGCCATCAGCGCTGAACCCGCCAAGCCCGTTCGCATCCAATAGGATGTACGGCTTCAGGGGTAAAGGCGCGTCGGCAACCACCGTAGATGCGGGTAGTTGCAAATGCGGTTGTATGGCTTCCCGCGGTTGGTTGATCTGTTCCGTTAAGGTTGCGCCATCCCCATTGATGATGATTCGTGCCACGGCGTACAGCAAGGCCAGATCGTCCGGTAATACCTTGTTACCTTCCAACAGAAAGATATCCTTGGGAATTTCCATCAACGCATGGGTTTGACCCGATAGAACAATGTCCGATATCAGCGTAAACAGAGGCAATGAATAGCTGTAGATTTCATCGCTCACGATCACCAGATCGACGCGCATATCCATCAAACGCCAGTATTCCTGAGCCTTGAGCACATCGTACAGCACATCCATGTGATCGATTTTACCCAGTGTGACAAGCACAATGGGCAGATCGCCGGATATTCCATATTTCCAAAGTGAGGGCTGCCCCTGCGTGTTCTTGGCGATAATACTCCGGTTGGCTCTGCGTGTGGAACTGTTGAAAACGAGATCGCGAATCATGCTCTGATAAAGTTCCATTTCGGCGGCTTTTAAATTCAGGTAGCTCGCTTCTACCTGGCTTCGGGTCAGCGCCAAATCAAACGCCTTTTCAATTACGTCTGGCGAATGGTACTTATCCACCAAATTGAGCAGAAGTTCTTTGTTCTCACTGACCGCGACCACAAAGGAAAGGACTGCCTTTTTCCCGGGTTCGATGCGTACCTTGACCCGCAGACTCAACACGGGGTCTAGCACAGCGCCTATGGTGCTGGAAAGCGGTCGGCTCCGTTCCATGACAACAGGGGCTTTCAGCGTATGTCCCCGGCCAATCCACTGCATGCGATCGGTTTCAAATTGTATATCGCCAATCGCGTTGCCTTCCAACACGGCTGCATTGGCGACCCAGAGGCATTTGTCCGCTTCAGAACGTGGGCGTCGGTTGGCAACGATGCAGTGCTGATCTTTTTCGAAGCTGGTTTCAATGAACAGATTTCCAAAGGCAGGATGATTTTGATCGGAAGCCTGTGATGCCAGTACAACTTCAAAGTAACTGGTCACGTCCAGCATGCAGGGCTCCAAACCCGTGTTTTTAAGGGTGATACGCCGGATTTCCACATTATCGCCGGTGGCGACCATTACTTCGGTCTTGGTTTCAATTTGACCATCGGTACGTTGAAAAACAGCCTTATCGGAAGTAAAGGTAACCTCATACTTTGTGGGAAGCTGATTCAGCGGTGCGTAGGCAGCGGACCAGATCTCATCCGTTGTATTGTTATGGATGTAGAAGAACATTCCGTAGGGATTGAGCACTTCGTCCGCCCGCCAGCGGGATACGGCGACCAGTCGATTTTTACTGTAGCCCGTGCCACGGTCGGTTATCAGGATGGAGTAATTTCCGTTGGACAGAATGTGCGCATTGGGCAAGAACGGGTCGATGGCCGCAAATTTGCGGATAGGAGACATTTCTTTGGCAACCATCCCTTTAAAGGGCAGGGTTTTTTCTTTGGCTTCTTTGGTAAACAGCAGATTGCCCGGTATTTTCTCCTGCAATAACAGACGCGCGGCGTTCATTTCCGCATCGGTGTGAAAACGACGCTGGAACACATTGGTGTGTAAATAATCGTCAATCGCCAAAAGGCTCATGCCCTGATGGTGCGCCATAAAGCTTTTAATGATTGCCCGTTTGGTTTCAAACGGCAGCCGATCCGGGGTATAATCCGCCGCTTCATAAAAGCCATGAGAGCCGTCCAATCCCTCTGATTGGAGTGTTCGAATGTTGCGCATCGCAGCTTCGGGGTTTACCAACAGTGCGAGAAAGGTCGCGTATGGCGCAACGACGGAATCCTCAGTAAGCCCGCGCTTCAACCCCAACCAGGGGATTCCGATCGCCTTATACTGATAATCCTGATTACGATCCAGCGCGTTGAAACAGGATTCCGAAAAGCCCCAGGGCATGTCTTTTTGCTTGCCGTATTTTATCTGGCTTTTCATCACAAAGGAGTAGCTTTCGTCCAGCAAGGTGTTTGGGTAGCTTTTCATAATCAGTAGCGGCATCAGGTATTCAAACATGGTTCCTGTCCAGGATACCAGTCCCTTGTAGTGATCCACTACCGTTAGCGCCCTGCCCATGCGAAACCAGTGTTCAGGAGAGATTTGGCCTTTGGCGATACTGATGTAGCTGGTTTGCCGTGCCTCAGAAGCTAATAGATCATAATAGGAGTTGGTGAGCTTGTTATCATCCAGAGCATACCCGATGGAGAATAACTGCCTCTTTTTCACATACAGAGGGGTGAAATCCGTATTGTTGATAAGCGTATCCAACCTTGCCATCAAACCTGTAAAAAGTGACACCAATTGTATGGCATGCTCACGGGAAGCCAGCAAACCTACTTTGGTATCCATAAGCCATGCCGACAACGCCTGTTGTTCGCCTTCTTCATTTCGGTGGAGATCACGGATCAACTGATCGATACGGCTGACGATATTCCCATGCTGTTGTGACAACTCATTGAGCGCCGGGTTTGCCGCAAGCATTGAGATGATAGCGTGTAAATCGGTCGTGCTGCTTGCGTTCAGCGCTTCGGATGAAATGTCGGGAAGTGTGAGCAACTGGTGACTACCAGGCAAATACAACGTCAGTTCATCAGCAAACTGGAAGAGCATACGGCGTGCTTTCTCCCGCCAGACTGCATCGCTCAGGGTCATCAGCTTTCCTTCACTGATCAGGGTTGTGATTCGCTGGCTCCATAGGGGTAAATCCACATACTTCTGTGGCGAAACCACATCACTGATGCCGCTGGTTCGCTCCAGAGCGACTCCGTCAGCGCCTGCACAATGTAGCGTGTCCTCCATGCCGTTTACCAGTCTTGCATCGATGAGCGGGCTTTCGAGGTATTCCTGAAGGCCTTGCCGCAATGTAATCAAATACCCGACGAAATTGCCGCTGTCGACCGTTGAAATATATCCGGGCGCCATGGGTAACAAAGTGGTGGTATCGTACCAGTTTTGCAGATGTCCGTTCCATTTTGGCAACGATTCTACCGTGGTAATGGTTTTGTCGATTAAGCTCGCCATTTTGCCGGTGCTGATATAGCCAAAGTCTCGAGCAGCCAGCACAGCAAGTAGGCCAAAGCCGATGTTTGTTGGCGATGTGCGGTGAGCAATCCCGCGCGGAGGGTCGAGCTGATCGTTATCCGGAGGGAGAAAATGGGTGCGCGCGTTAGTGAACTCTTCAAAATAACGCCACGTTTTTCGGGCGATTCTGCGTAATTCCCGAACATCGCCCATTGCCGCCGGAGGCAAACTGGGGTTGGCTTCCTTGCTTATCTCGTAAGCAATCAGAGGCGCGCTGCTCCAGAGCAACGCGAAGCCAAGGCTCAGGGCGATCGATTCCGGTCTGAACACAGCAGCTAGCAGGGGAAAGCACAATCCGCCCAGTAACGAACCCCACATCTGTGACCAATAGCTGCGAAACGTGCTTTTTTGTGCCTTCTCCACATCGGCTGATGGAATCCACTCCAGCATATTCTCTTTCGAGATCAACACCCGATAGAGGGTGATGAAAATGGCGTTTAGCATCAGGTAAGCTTGATAAGGAAGCATTGTTAAAGTAATCATAAGCTGCAAAAAAGCCGCCTTGAGTCCCCGCATCGCGGGAAGATAGCGTTTGACTCTGTCTACAACAAACTGTTGAGCTAGCACAGCTTGAAGAAGCGCAATCAAAAACGGAGTCGCCAATGAGCCGATCAGATAAGCAAGCCAGAAGAACAAATCTCCGGGGAGTACAGAAAAAGCAAGCACAGTCAACGCCATCAGGGAAGGTGCGATTAAGCTGCGTCGCATATTGTCCAGCATCTTCCAGCGGGATAAACCGGTGAGCGGATTAATGACCTTGGTTTTATTCCGGGTATGAATTTTGTGAAACAGCAACGGCAAAAGTTGCCAATCTCCCCTGACCCAACGGTGCAAGCGGGTGCTAAAGGAGTTGTAATGGGCGGGGTAGGAGTCGATCAGGCGCAAATCGGTAGCCAAACCAGTGCGTACGTAGGAGCCCTCCAGCAGATCGTGGCTGAGGATCGTGTTATCCGGAATGGCGTTCTTGAGCACGGTTTGAAAGACCTTTAAATCGTAAATACCCTTGCCTGTAAAGATGCCCTCGCCAAACAAATCCTGATATACATCCGAGATCGCGTTGGAGTAGGGGTCAAGGCCCTCGTGCCCTGCAAACACCCGGGCAAAAAATGTTTTGCTGGAGCTTTCGCAATCCACGTCGATTCTGGGTTGCATCAGGCCGTACCCCTCCACCACTATGCCCTTTTCGGGGTCAATCAGCGGCCTGTTGAGAGGATGCGCCATTGTGCCGATCATCTTTTTCGCCATACCCATCGGCAGGAGGGTATCGCTATCCAGGGTGATGATATAACGAATATTTGCAAACGGAGGTGTGGCACAGGATGAATAGGCGAAGCTGGTTTCGGTAGAGCCGGAAACAAGCGCGTTGAACTCCATCAATGCGCCGCGTTTGCGTTCCCAACTGATCCACTGGTTGCTTTTTAAGTTGAATTGTCTAGCACGGTGATAAATGTAAAAAATGTCGGGTCCGCCTTTGGCATACTTCCGGTTGAGTGCCGCTATAGCGCTCATGGCCGCGTAGATGATGTTTTCATCTTCTTCATTGGAGAGGCTGTCGGAATCTTTAAACGCTCCGATCAAGGCAAAAAAGAGATTTTCCTCACGATTGCGCAGATACTGCCCTTCCAGATTGCTGATGATCTCCAAGGTGCGCTTTACATCGGGCAAAAGAGTAGGTACGGCAACAATGGTACCCAAGTTTTCAGGGATTCCGTCCTTCAGGGAAAGCCTTGGAAATACCGTAGGTTTGAGCGCTTTGCAAACCACCCAGTTGACAACAGTCACCGAGAATTCCATGGCAGGAGCAAGCACGAAAATACCGGCTACGATGCTTAAAAGCACAACATTCAAGGTTGCTGTGATGGCTGCGTACTGTATGGCGATGCTGGTGAGCAGCAACGTGATAAAACCAATGGAACCAAAGTAGAGTAAACCCAGCTTATATTTTGGTAGACCGATCAGCGGCGACACTTTTCTTCTTGTGTTCTTTTGTCTTGCAACCAGACTGGGAAGTCCCTTACCGATTAAATAAAACCCAACATGTCGCAAACACCGCGCATCATTGAGCTTGTCGCCATCGGTACAATGGCGGTCGGCAGCCTGTGCCAGATCCACCGCTTCCCTGGCAATGTGCAGTTCAGACACCCGTAAGGCTAGCGCGAGCTCTTCCACACGGTTGCGGTAATGGCTGCGTGTGGCTATATCCATTAAAGGATAGGTGCCATCGGGATCATGCATTAAAATCTGTTCAATGTGACTGATCGAATCGAACAGTTCGGCGCCGTTGAGTGAGGCGATAAACTGGATGCTGGCGATGCAGTTGCCCATGGAGACGGTATTCATGGACTGTATGTTGTGCTCCTTCTGAGTGATGCGAACGGTATCGGTACCAAACCTTTCCAGTTGCCCATCCACCATGCGAAGCATGTTCACATAACTGCGACCCGATCGACGAAGACGGTAAAACAGATGCTCGATAAAGGTGGGCTCCACTTCATCCAGCGTATTCAGATTTTTTGCAATCAGGCGCGCTACACCCTCGTTATCCGAGCCCTGGTTGTCGATCCAGCTGTCCACAATCTGGTTGGCTTTGTTCCACTGCTGAAGCGTTTCTTCAATACCCTCACAGAGGTGGCGCAGGTATTCAATGACCGCCAGCATCATTACCATGGGTATAGCGCCGATTTCCCGATCCAGCAGGATGTTATGGGTTTGATACGCATTCAAATAACTGATGAGGGTTGGCCCATCAATTTGCCCATCGCTGTGGGAAATCAATTCGGCGGCAATGGCATAGATGCGGGCATACCCCTTCATTGTGCCTGCCTTGAGAATCGGAAGGCGGAGGTAGCTCTTTCTCGAAAAATCCCTGCGTAGAATCTTGACCTGTTCCTCCACCAGATAAAAATTATCGAGTAACCATTCGGCGGACTGAGGCACAACGCGCCGCTTCTGTACATCCTGGTTCAGCTTCATATACGTAGCAAGGATGAGGGTATAGTTGTCGTTCATCCTTGGGATGGGTAAAGTAATATAGTTTTTGCGGCTGGTTACCGCATGCTGAATGGCGATGGTTTTCGCGTGTGCCTCCAGCCCTTCGCTGGATAGGGAGGCATCACGGATGTTCACGGTCTGCTTTTTTTGCGACCGTACAAGCGCGCCCCACAGGATACCCATCACACCTACCAATAATAAAACGGGCAATATGACAAGCGATAGCGTTATCTGCATAGTTGGTACTCCTCTCGTGGCAAAGGGACATCGCGGGCATTGGACGTATTTGCCCAGTTAGTCCAAGGCTGGGTGGAATGCTTTTGATCCGTGTGGATTTGGGGATCAGGTCAGCAGGTTGTCGGGCGTCTGCTCATAAAAATCGAGAGCCCCTTTTGCCAGACAAAGCGTTTCCACCTGAGTATAGTAAGCGATGCTGCCAATGGCTTGAACCAAAGCGTCCGCTGTATTTTCCGGCTGTGTTTTTTGATTGGGAGCCGTTTGGATATCGTCCTGAATGGACTGTACAACAACGTTTTCAAAGCTATCCATCTTGGAGAGAATATTGTTGCACAGCTGAATATAAGTCGCATCCAGCCCGAGGATAAAAACCATTGGCTGCAATACTTCATAGAGCAGAACCTTGATTTTTGCGAGCGATAGAATGGGTTTAAACATATCCACTAAAATGTAGCAAATGATCTGCTCATGTGTATACAGTGAGAAATTGCTGTTCTTAACATCATGCCCACTGGGTAAAAGCTGCTCTTTGATGTAAGAGGCAAACCTTTTCCGGGTAACCTCCACGTTTACAGAACGCAGATATTTTTCAATCTTGGCATAATTCACATGATCAGGGATTGTTTCAGGTTTGATAAGACTATATTTTTGCCGCACGCGTGACGAAATATCGCTGACGGAATTTTTTACCAAACTAGTTGTATCGGCACCATCGCCGCTATTCACCTTCTGTGCTTGATCGTACAACATTTTAAGCAGCTCACTTTTCTTTACCATCCGATAGGCACATTGCGCTTGATCTGGATTGGCCTTGAATTCATGCCAAACCGGATGAACCGCCTTGTTGAACGTAAGTTAACCTGTGCGTAGAAATTGGAAGAGAGGAAGGAAAGCAATCGGGTCATTGCTAACCAATTGATACTTCCGAGTCATCTTGCGATACCGCCACCCTTCAACAGAACAAAATGGGGGAAGCACCCGCGACACACATGTCAGATTGCGTCGCGGGTGCTGTCGGTTCATCTTCTGCCGTTAATGATCTGTACTAGAATCACAATGATCGCGATGACCAACAATATATGGATAAATCCACCAATGGTGGTGGACGTGATCATCCCTAACGCCCATAGAATAATCAGGACTACCGCAACTGTCCACAACATATAGTACCCTCCTTATGGTTTATTTCGGTCAGTATTGATGCATTACAGACGGTGGAGGAGGGACGGTGACGCGGAACGTCGCCCCTGAGTATCCACCGAAGGTTGAAACAATCGTGGAGAAAATGTTGGCGAAGGCTGGTATTGCCCGTGAAAGGTTAATGATGCTTGATTTTCTCCGCAACATCATGGCTTGTGTGCTTGGCATCGCTGACGACTTTACTAACGCCTGCCGCGATATCCTGATGGATTTTACCGGCTTTCTGAACATCAGCTTTTGTGTCCGCTTTGGCTGTTTTTGCAGCACTTACAACCGCTGTTTTCACTTCTCCGGCTTTTTTGGAGACGGCATCCTTGGCGGATACCACGCTATCCACTGCGTTTGAGGCGAATTCCTTCACGGCCTTTGCCTTACCCTTGGCATTCGTCTTTACGGCGTTGTTCTCTTTGCGAGCCTGATCCCGAACCTTTTTCATATCCAAAATAATCCACTCCTTACGTATTGTATGTTTGAACTGATCACGCTGTTTGGTTTGCATTGGCGATGGCTCCATTGGAAAAGCAGGATAAACAGACTTGATTTACTGCTTATTTGCTTTGGCATAAGCTTTGTTCGCCGGAATTTGCTAGCGAAGTCGGGGGGTTATCGTACAGCGATGATAAGGCCGCCGACACCCAGAATAATTTGAAGCAGCCCAAGTCCATTGTTAGAGGTAAAAAAGCTGACGTCGGCAATCCCGAGTGCGCCAACAACCAGAGATACGACGCTCAACACAACCAGAGCGGTTTGCTTCATTCTTCCCTTATCCATGTGATACACCTCTTTCATAATCAATGAGTAGATACGAAATCCTATGCATGTGCCATTGCCATACAAATGCAAACATTGGCTCCCAGTTGGCAATGCCTGTAGAATCGGGTCTTTTGGGTTTTGCCGGGAGAGGAAAAGGTCATCACAGCTGGGTTGTTAGCGGGCAATGATTACCAACCCGCAAACGCCAATTGCGATTTCCAACAACTCAAGCATCGTGTTGGATGCAAAGAACTGTACATTGATGAGTCCCAGTATACCCACCATCAGGAATACGATACTCAGTACAATGAGCGTGGTGCGCTTAATATTAGCCATGTTTCTACCTCCTTCATTTTGGGGATGGATATGTACGTGTCTACCATTGTCAGCGTGCGATTTGTTGACAAATGTGATATTTCACTTTTTGAAAACAAAACCAAGCCCCTCGAAGGGTAAACCTTTTTCGACTGACAATCTTTAGACGATGAAACAGCAGAAACATCTGTTTCCGCCAGGTTTTGTCGGTTCTATTGAGTTATTTATGCGGGTGAGTTGCAAAAAATGCTACATTACACCTGATGCTACAAGACATTTTGTATGACTCACGATCGGTCAGTAAAGTGTGAGTTCTGTTGAACCCAGAGATTAAACATGAAGGTTCTACCATTAGAGTAAACTTTTATCTGCGGTCTGTCAATGCCCAGAAAATCGAGTGATCCTCCGCTTATAGGCAGCATTGGTATATGGATGCCCATTTAACCGCGAAAGAGAGGTTCCAGCATGAAAAAGATTTCATAGAATCGTGATGCATCGGGATAAGTACTTTCCAAAGGAATTGAAAGGAAAAGCTGCTGAAATGGATGCAGACACGTTTGAACTGAATTCGATTGATCCGGAGTCAGTTTGAGGTGGGATAGAGATAAAAAGAAAACGGAAATTTGAAACCGGAAAGTTGGTGCGGTATAGGATGATCATAGAAGCGCACAAGCTGATGAGGGCGGCTTTGTTGGCTGATCAAAAGAAGAATGCGTGGCAACAGATGCAATTAATAACCGAAAAATATTGCACGATATAGCTTTGCTCTTTATACACATCAGAATGGAGGTGCATGGAAATGCTACGAAACACAACGAAATGTTTCGCGAAAATCGAATGTGGTTGTCTGATTGAATTGGATAATACTGTTAGAAGTGACTGTGACTTTTTGAATCCATATAAGGATATATTTGACTTTACCAAATTTGTGTAATAGAATAAAATGGCAACAGGAGACTTAAAACGTTTCCATCAATGATCCTTCTATCGATCGTTTTACTGCCTATACACACCCATCGACACCCAAGAAGGAGAAAGTGGGTTAAACCAATGAAGAAGACCAATACTAGCTACAAGGGCGTTTGGAAAAATGCGCTGTCTTTCCTGACAAGTCTATTGTTACTGTGGGGCAATTTGGGCAACACGGTAGCCTTTGCTCAAGATACGCAATACTATAGCGCTGACAACTGGGTTGTTCTGGCGCCAACAACTGTACCCACGCAAAGCGTCATACCGGATGCTACGGTACAAGCTGTTGCTGACGATATAACGTTTTCAACACTTCCAGGGGATGAGTCTGCGATTTTTGGCGCCTCTCTTTCCGTGGAACAGGTAAAAGACGATGCAACAGTAGAGGCAGCCAAAGCCGCATACACCGGTCAGTTTGCCGCCGATGGCGATGCAGAGTCGTTTACATTCCGACTGTATCGCATTCGCTTTTCAAAGGATGGTACGCAGGTTGCCGTACCGGCTAATCTGAATGTAAACGTTTTCGGAAGTTCGCAGAGCGGATTTACACCAGTGCGCGCCGTACCGTTCACGTTACAAGATAATGCAGCTCAGTTGGGGGATTCCGCAGAGGTAACCCGTACAGACGATGCATGGCAGACTGCGGTTTTGTTACCCAATACGGATAATATTCTGCTGGCAACCAGAGCATCCGGCGCAACGCCTGAACCCACGGAAACGCCCGCCACAATTGGAACCTATACCTATACTGATGGTAGTATTTCACTGACCGCCACGGTGGGGGGCTCTCTTCCTCCGGAAGGCGCTGTGTTCTTTGTGGAAAACCTCGGCGATGTGGTGGTGCCGGCGCAAGGCGCGGATGGTGCTGCACTTCAATCGCTGCTTGCCTATCATATCGGTTTCCGCACGTCCGAGGGCGAACTGGGCACCGATTCGCCACTTAGCGTACATCTGGATGTGAATGCTCCGTCGGCTTATGGCTCAGCTACCTGCCTTACCAACACGCAAGGCGATATCCTTTGGCAAGCGCCGGATGGGACAAACGCCAATACGAACCAAAGCTTTGATTTCTCGCTGTCGGTTGGTAACTCGTTTATCCTGGCAGGGCCGCAAGCTGCAGAACCTACGCCTGCCATCACCGGACCGAAAACCTTCACTTATGAAGACGATACTCTCCGCCTGAACGTGACCGTTCCCGATGTTAGCGCGCTGCCGGATGGCGCGGAGCTCACGGCGAACGCTGCCCCTGCCGAATGGGCGGACTATGCCGACCGTCTTTCGGCACAGGGCGTTGAGGAAGCGAATGTCAAGAACCTGTTTACGATCACTGCCGCATTCACCGTGGCCGGTGAACCTGTTGATACCAGCGCCATACCACTTGCTTATGATATCCTTCTCAAAGGTGCTCATGATGAAGGCGCACTGGCGTGGATCATGCATGGCAGCATCGCGCAGCAAGCCGATGGCTTTGAACAAACCACGGATGGCTATACGTTGCGGTTTACCTCGACTGGCGAAAGCACGCTTGGCTTTGCGGTGGTAGGGCAACCTGCTGCGCCTTTTGTGTATGAGGATGATACGATCCGCGTTACCATTACCGCGCCGAAGGACAACCCTCTACCTGAAAATGCGCGTCTGGATGCGACCGCTACCGCAGGCACATGGGCTGAATATTCCCACCTTCTGCAAAAACAGGGTTTTGACGAAACCCGAGTGAAAAAGTTGACTACCTTTGCCGCCACGTTCACTGTGGATGGCAACCCTGTGGATATCAGCACCATTCCGCTCACGTACACAGTGCTCTATAAAGGCGATCCTTTGGAAGGGTTGCAAGCATGGGCGATCCAGACCGAGAGTATGCTTCAGGCTGAAACCGTCACGCAGACTGAGGCAGGTGCGGAGGCACAGTTTACCCTAACCGGAGCAAGCACGCTTGGCTTTGCTGTTACCCTGCCCGGCCGAACAGTATACACCTATGAGGATGATTCTATCTATGTCGTCGCCACCCTCAGCGATCCTTCCGCGATCCCCGACGGTGCCGAGCTGGTGGTTTCTCCCGTTCAGGTGGACACTTCCCTGCAACCCTATGTGGATATGATGGAGCAATCCACCACGGATGCTGCAACCGATTCGACAGCGCAGGCAGAGCCAACCGCACAACCGGAGAATACTGCGCCTGCTTCTTCACTGACCGATACCACTGCCGATGATACCCCCGTGAGCGACGCTTCCGGCAAGTTGGTGGGTTATGAATACTCTGCCTATGACATCCGCTTTGTACTGGATGGGCAGGAGTACGAACCTGCCGCAGGCACGGTGAAGGTGTCGATCACGTATAAAAATCAACTGCCTTCCTCCGATACGCTGTCTGATGTGCGCGTGCTGCATTTGCAGGAAAGCGACGGCACGGTTAACCCCGTGGAACTGCCGGCACAGCTTCAGGAGCAGGACGGCTCGGATACGATCACTTTTGACACCAACGGTTTTTCCGTATACCTGATTGCAAACGGCTACACCATGAGTAGCTCACTGACCTATACCATCATTGATACCACAGCGGAAACTTTCACAAATACCAGTTACTACAATGCCAATCGTGTGCTGGGCGTTGCAGGTAACTTCCATCTGGTAGCCTTTGCTACCGCCACCCTCAATGCGCATACCAATGGTAACATATTGGCGAAAACGCTCGTTGCAGGCAGCAACTTCGGCACGAACAACATTGTCAATGAGCTTAGTTATATCCAAAGTTATACCACCGTTAACGGTTCAAGCGCGTCTTCCACCGCTCATGTGCTTGCATTGGGCTCCGGCAATACCGTAAGTTTGATGGATAACGGCGCATCCTTTGCGGTGAACGGCACCAAACTGAGTAAGCCCTACAACATCTATCAGGATAATGATACGAGCGTGCTCCCGTTTGTGAATCTGGCAACCGTGAAAACGGAGGTGCAAAACATCTCCGCCGTCGCTGCAAATTACTCGGATGCGAATGTGACCGCCAGCTTTTCAGACATGAACAACCGTTCTATCACGGTAAACACCGCCAGCGGCCTCGCGGTGTATAACACCACGGCTTCTGTGTTAGATGGTTACAACTCTAACCCAATCAACATCGTCTTTCCCAGCGGCAGCACCAGCAGCCTGATTATCAATGTTAATTGCAGCGGTGGCAACAACTATACACTGCCTGATTTTTATATGTGGGTAGGCGGCACGCGTATCAATTTTTCAGAAGTGAGCTCGTTTACCAACGGACGGGTGTTGTTCAACTTTACCAATTGCAATAATAAAACCATTACGAATAAACTGATGATGGGTTCCATGCTGGCTCCGGGTGCGTCTGTGATCTCCAGTCAGAACCTAAACGGCACGGTGGTGGCTGACAATATCACCATCAATGCGGAAAGCCATCGTGACGACTATATCGGCAAACTTACCGACAACGTATCGGTGAAGAAAGTCTGGAAGGATGCCGACGGCAATGTGCTTACCGGTTCTTCTATCCCTTCCGGCGCAACGGCTACCGTGCAACTTTATCAAACCAAAATATCAGACAATACTGTTTCCGCCGTTGGTTCGGCCATTACCTTGAATTCCACCAATAGCTACACCTATACCTGGACGGGGCTGGACAAGGTTTACTACACCTATTATGTGGCGGAGACTGCTGTCAATGGTGAAGCGGTGTCCAGCAACAGTACCAGTCTATATACGGTTACTTACACCAACAATGGCGGCGTCACCAGTGGGGTCATCACAGTTACCAACCAGAAAAAGCCCGCCGTGTCGCTGGCGGTCAGCAAGGTATGGAAAGATGTGGATGGCACGACTGCATTTAGTGGCACCACGCCCGCAGTAAGCATCCAACTCAAGCAAAACGGGAACAATTATGGTTCTGCGGTTACTTTAAACAGCGCAAACAGCTATACCTATACCTACAGCGACCTACCCAAGTATTCTTCGGGAACAACGCTGTATACCTATACGGTGGTTGAATTCACCGTACCCGATGGGTTCGATCTGGTTTCCATTACGTATGGCACTGGCACCGCGACAGTAACCAACAAAGTCGAAAGCACCAGCATAAGCGCTACCAAAACGTGGAGTGATGGCACTGCCACACACCCAAGCGTGACCATCAACCTACTGCGCAACGGTTCTGCGTATAAAACACAGACACTACCCATCAACACATCCACATGGAACTATACTTTCACGAACCTTCCGGTTGGGGTATGGACCAGCGCGACCGTCTATTCTGCCTATACTTATACAGTAACGGAAAATGCGGTAACAGGGTATACCGGGGCTGTCACAGGCAGTGCGGCTGCCGGTTTTACGGTCACCAACACCCTCAACACGACGAGTGTGACGGTTACTAAAACGTGGAGCGACCCAACAGCGAATCATCCGAATGTGATCCTCCAACTGACGCAAGATGGTACCGCCATGAGTGGGAAAACCGTTACCCTTACAGGGAGCGAAACCACGGCGTGGAGCTATGCATTTACGGGCTTGCCCGCAGGCGTGTACACCTCCTCGACCGTATACCACACGTATGTCTATGGCGTTACAGAACCTACCACGCCAACTGGCTATACCCAGGCTGTCAGCGGCACAACGGTTACCAACACCGCACAAACCACCAGTATAACGGTGAAAAAAACTTGGAATGATACCGCTACCTTCCACCCGACGGTCACTTTGCAACTGATGCAGGATGGCATAGCCATGAGTGGCAAGACCGTAACACTGAACGGCAGTGAATCCACGGCATGGACCTCCACTTTTACCGGATTGCCGCTGGGCATCTATCAGGGAACAGGCGTGTCCGCTACATATCATGCTTATGTGTATACCGTAACCGAGCCCACTACACCTACCGGTTACACCAAGGCAGAGAGTGGAACCACCGTCACCAACACGCCAACGACGACCAGCGCAACTGTGGCCAAAACGTGGAGCGACCCGACTGCCAACCATCCCAATGTGACGCTTCAACTGATGCAGGATGGCACGGCCATGAGCGGTAAAACGATTACGCTCACCGGCAGCGAAACCACCGCATGGAACTATACTTTCACAGGCTTGCCGGCAGGCGTATATACCTCTGCCACCGTGTATCATGCCTATGTTTATACTGTTACTGAACCTACAACGCCTACCGGCTACACAAAAACAGAAAGCGGAACAGGCGTTACCAACACGGTGCAGACTACCAGCTTTACCGTAAAAAAGGTGTGGAGCGATCCCACCGCCAACCATCCAACGGTAACGCTCCAACTGATGCAGGACGGTACCGCCCTCAGTGGCAAAACGGTGACCCTCACCGGCAGCGAAACCACGCCGTGGAACTATACCTTTACCAATCTGCCGTTGGGTATCTACCAAGGCACAGGCGCATCGGCTACATTCCACACCTATGTTTACACTGCAACCGAGCCTACCACGCCCACAGGATATACCAAAGCTGAAAGCGGCGGGATCGTCACCAACACGCCTGCCACAACCAGTGTTACCGTGAATAAGGCATGGAATGATTCTGCCACTGTCCACCCCAATGTAACTTTACAGCTGATGTGCGACGGCACTGCTGTAAGCGGAAAAACCGTTACGCTCACCGGCAGTGAAACCACGCCGTGGAACTATACCTTTACCGGACTGCCGCAGGGCATCTATCAGGGTACAGGCGCTTCCGCTACGTACCACACTTATGTATACACGGTAACTGAACCCACAACGCCTACAGGATATACCAAGTCAGAAGGGGTCACGACTGTCACCAACACCCCTAACACGACCAGCATTTCCGTCACAAAAACGTGGAGTGATCCGACAGCTAACCATCCGACCGTGACCCTCCAGCTTACACAGGACGGCACCGCCATGAGCGGAAAAACCGTTACGCTTACCGGCAGCGAAACCACAGCGTGGAGCTATACCTTTGCAGGTTTGCCTGTGGGTGTATACACGTCTTCGACTGTATACCACACTTATACCTATGGGGTTATTGAGCCCACCACGCCCACGGGTTATACCCAATCTGTCAGCGGTGCTGCAGTGACCAACACCGCGCAAACCACCAGTGTATCGGTGAAAAAAGTTTGGAATGACGCCGCTACCATCCACCCGACGGTAACGCTGCAACTGATGCAGGATGGCACTGCCATGAGCGGTAAGACTGTAACACTGAACGGCAGTGAATCCACGGCATGGACATCCACTTTTACCGGATTGCCGCTGGGTGTGTATCAGGGCACAGGCGCTTCCGCTACATACCATACGTATGTATATACGGTAACTGAACCTACAACACCCACAGGATATACCAAAGCTGAAAGTGGCACTACGGTTACCAACACCCCGAACACCACGAATGTTACGGTTACCAAAACATGGAGTGATGAGGGCGGGATCCGTCCATCGGTTACGCTGCAACTATTGCAGGATGGCACGGTTGTGAGCGGAAAAACCATAACGCTTACCGGCAGTGAAACTACGCCGTGGAGCTACACGTTTACCGGCCTTGCGGCAGGTGTGTACACCTCCGCTTCAGCGTATCATGCCTATGTATACACGGTTACAGAGAGCACCACACCCACCGGCTACACGAAGGTGGAGAGCGGAACAGGCGTTACCAATACCGCCCAAACGACAAGCATAACCGTTACGAAAACCTGGGCGGGCGATACTGGGTATACCGCCTATCGCCCCAGTACCCTGTCGCTTACACTCAAGCGCAAACTAGCCGACAGCACAGTGGATAGCAGCTTTTCGCAAGCAGTGACGGTAACATCCGCCGCAAGCTGGAGCACATCGGTCAGCGGGCTAACGAAGGGTTATTACACAGTCAACGGGTCTACGTATACCTATCATGACTTTACCTATTACATCACAGAGCCCACCACGCCCGCAGGTTATGTAAAAGGCGAAAGCGGGGCTGGGATCACCAACACGTTCCAAATCACTCAGGTGCAGGTGACAAAGGTTTGGTTGGACGATCCTGATGGCGACGGCACCTATACGACGCCGACAAACACACCTGCCGTTACTGTATATGTGAAGAATGGCGCTACGGTCGTGGACAGCCATACGTTTGCCGCAGGTGAAACGGTGCTGACATGGACAAGTAAAGTTTTACCCAAGTATGATACCAGCGGTAATGTGATTACCTACACCGTAACAGAGGACAGCGTTATTGGCTATGCGTTGACCGGACCTGTTTATGGCACCTATTCCGGCGGTGTCACTGCGACCCTCACCAACACCTATCAGCGCGTAAATGTGAATGTTACCAAGACGTGGGATTTCCGCAGTTCTTCTGAAACGCCAACATTGCCCGCCATTACTTACAGTCTCTATCAGGTGGCTGTGCCTACAGGTACGGATACACCTGTTTCGACCGTAACGGTGCCTAAGGGATCCGCTGTGAGCGCATACAATGTATCCTTTAAGAATCTACCCAAGTACAATGCGTCAGGCGTCGCGATTCCATACTCGGTAACGGAAACGTGCCCGCAAACCTATACAACCACCCGCTCGGGTACCTACTCCGCCGGTTTCACCTTCGTTAACACCCTTGTAACGTTGGATATCAGTGGAGCAAAGGCGTGGAAAGAGGATACGGGTAACGCTTATACAGGCTACCGCCCCGCGATCACGATTAGTCTGCTTCGCAACGGCGTGGTCTACGATTCACGCAACTTTGCAGCCGTTACCAGCGGTACAGCCAACTATGCCTATTCGTTTACCAACCTGCCCAAGTATGATTCCGACGGCAACCTGTATACCTATACTATGCAGGAACCTGTGGTATCTGGCTTCACGGCGGTGCTTTCCGGTTACAACCTTACCAACACACTAAAAACTACGAGCGTAAAACTCACCAAGGTATGGAATGACAGCGGTTTCACCGGAACGCTTACACACCCTGCGATTACAGTGTATCTGCTCAATGGTGTGGACAAGAATACGGTGGCCAACCCTGCTGATAGCTATACATTTGCTTCCGGCGCAAGCAGCTATGAGCATACCTTTACCAACCTGCCTGTAGGTTACTATGACGGTACTGGTACCTATCATACCTACGCATACACCGTTGCCGAAGGCAGCGTGTATGGTTACGATGCATCCGCCCCTGCGGGCAGTGCGGCTACAGGCTACACCATTTCCAATACGCTGAAAACCGTGAGCGTGTCTGTCATAAAAAATTGGGTGCTCGCCACGGGCATAACCAATGCGCCAGAGATTGTGGTTACGCTGAAACAAGATGGCGCAGCGGTGGATAGCAAGACCATTGCTGCAGGGCTTACCAGTCGCAGCGATTATTCTTGGACATGGGTAAACCTTCCCAAGATCAACTCATCCACAGGCAACGATTATACCTACACTGTAGAGGAAGCCATCAGTGGCGGTGCAGCAACGGGATTTGATACGGTTGTAAGCTATGACCGCAGCACGGGCGGCGTGGTGGCTGCGACGATTGTCAACACACAAAAAACAGTGAGCCTGTTCGGTAGCAAAACCTGGCTGGACGAGCAGGGCAACACTTATGCCTCCGGCCTAAACCGCCCGGCATTTACGGTAACACTATTCCAAAACGGTGTAAAATATGCGCCTGAGAAGAGCAAAGCCTTTGCGGCCAACGCAACCGACCTTGGCTATGCCTTTAGCGGACTGCCCAAGTATGATGCCAGCGGAAACCTATATCAATACACGGTTTCTGAAACTGCTGTAACGGGCTTCACTGCGAGCTATGGCACGCCTGTATTAAGTGGCAGCGTAATCACCGCCAATGTGACCAACCGGCTTGATAAAGTAAGCCTGTCCGTCGATAAGCAGTGGATGGACAATGGCACGGATGTGACGGATGCAGCTACCCTCGCTGTTACCGTACAGCTGACGCGAAAAGCGAGTAATGAGAGCACGTTTACGCCGGTAAGCGGCAAAACAGCCGATCTCACTTCTGTTACAACGCCTAAATACCAGGCTACCTTTGCTGACCTGCCCGCGGGAACCGTGGACAGCAGCGGCATCTACAACGCCTATACTTACTCCGTTGCAGAACAGACCATTCCGGGCTATGTATCTGCCGTAGGGACAACCGACATATCCGTCAGCGGTGTTCAGAACGTAACGGTCACCAATACACGCGGACGTATTGCCTTTACAGTAACCAAGCAATGGCGCGCGGCCGACAGCACTACCGCCATCTCGGCACCGGCAGGCGCGACAGTTACCGTGCAACTGATGCAGAGCATTGCAGGCGCAACCCCGACCGCTGTATCCGGCAAGCGGGTTACCCTCGACGGCACGATAGACGCGGTTTCGACCGCCTATGAGAGCGCGGCCTGGACGGCTACATTTGCCGATCTGGAGCAGTTTACCACAGGGGGCGAGCAGATTTCCTATTCCGCTGTGGAAACCGCCTCATCCGGTGCAACCGGCTTCTGGGCGACTGCTCAAAGCATAAGCGCAACAGCCTACGCCATTAAAAACCAGCAGACCGCACTGTATGTTTCCAAGGTAAGCAGCGTAGGCGGAACCGCGCTTACCGGCGCAGCCTTCAGCATCATCAATACAACCAATGCAGCCGAATCCTACATGCTCACAGGTAGCGCTCTGATCAGCGATTGGAAGAAGCTCGGACTTGCGACCGATACGATTTACCGTCTCACTGAAACCACCACACCCAAGGGATATTTGACTGCATCCGACATTAGCTTTAAGATCAGGAGCGCGGATGGCAAGGTATATGTGAGCACGGATGGCTATGCCACAGCGCAGGCGGGGAATCGCATTACGGTAGCCAACGAGCCGATAGATTTGAAGGTCGTCAAGCTAAACGTGAATGTGGCAACCGCGACAGCGGCAGAACTATCCACCACCTATGCGGGCAATTTTGTGACCGGTGCAGTGCTTACGCTATACGCATCCGACAACCTCACCGCGGCGCTGCAAACGATCAATGTGAGCGCAAACGCCTTCTATACGCTGGATTACAATGTGCTGGAAAAGGGAAAAACCTATACGCTCAAGGAAACCACAACACCGACCGGCTATAAGACCGCCAATCCCCTGACCTTCACGGTAGGCGCTGCCGCCAACGGCACCATCTATGTCGTGTATGATGCCCCCATTACCTACAAGACCATTGAGGTACAAAAAACATGGGGAACAGGCAGCACTGCTAAAGATGTGACGTTCGACCTATTCATGAATGGGGGAACGACACCTATCGAGAGCGTGACCTTACCCGCTGCGGACAGCGATGGCAAGATTGCTTTTGCCGGGACAGCATCCATTGCTGTGGGTGGCAAGTATCCCATGACGGATGCGACAGGCGCGGCCATTACCTATGCGGTGACGGAGCGTGCGGTGGATGGGTATTATGTATCCTCTGCAATGACGCAAACCGCAGATGCGACTACAATTCATAACGCGATCACCAACTCGCCTGTCAAGGCTGATTTCAGCAAGAAAGCGCTGGTTGGATCGGATGAATTGCCTGGCGCGACGCTTACCCTGACGGATGTGACTAGCACACCTGCTCAGGTGGAGCAGTGGGTGAGTGGCAACACAACACACACCGTGACGGGTAAACTGATCGTCGGCCATACGTACACGTTCGCAGAAACCACGGCGCCAAATGGCTATGCCGTTACCGAGACGGTCACCTTCCTTGTAAAAACGGATGGGACACTCGAAGCGGTAGGCACTGCGCCAACCAACACGAGTGTTACCGCTGGCGCGGTTACCATGCGCGATAAGCAGCTGACACTCACCATCAGCAAGAAGGCGCTTGGCGGTGGCGAGGAATTGCCCGGGGCAAACCTCACGCTGACGGACACCACGGGCAACCAGACGGTAGCTACATGGGTGGGCGGCAGTACCGCTAAAACCTTTGCTTCAACGGTTTCCACCAGCGGAACAGGCACACCGATCGGTGGGCTGTACTACACCTTCCCCGTTGGTCAAACCTATCCGCTGATTGCCGGGCACAGCTACAAGCTTGCGGAAACGGCGGCGCCTGCGGGCTACCTGCTTGCAAACGATATTACCTTCTCCATTGCGGCGGACGGTTCCATAACCAATGTAAGCGCCAATGGCGAAAATACGGGCACGACGGTGACCTTGCGGGATGAGGTAAACACCTTTACCCTGTATAAAACCGATGCTTCTGGTGCAAAGCTCCCCGGCGCGACGTTTGCGCTATATCTGTACAGTGAGACGGCCGGCGACCATCTGGGGGCGCGTGTGTTTGCCGACCAGACCATCATTACCGACACAAACGGTTCCTACACCTTGCACGGCATGACAAATGGACAGAAATATGTGCTGCGCGAAACCGCCGCTCCCGCAGGCTATAATCTTGCGTCGGATACGGTGTTCACCTACGTGGATAGCCAGCAAACTGTGCCATATGTGAGCGTAACGGTGGCTGATAGCCGCGCTTCCATGAAGCTGCGCAAAACAAATCCTCAAGGTGTACCCGTCGCAGGCTCTACCCTCGCTATTTACAACGCGGATAAAACCGTAAAGTTGTGGGAAGGCGTATCCATCGCCTCAACAGGAGATAATCCCGAGGCATGGCTGAATATTGAGGCTGCGCTTGGCCAGACCGATGCGAGCCGCTACCTTGTGAAAGGTGGAACCTATTACCTGCATGAGGAAGCCGCGCCCGACGGTTATGTGCTTCGCAGCGATTATGTCGCCTTCACCTTTGGTGAAGGGGGTACAACAGCACTGAGCTTTGCAGATGATCGCCTGACCCTGACCATCGGCAAGGTGGACATTGTGGGAGGAACGGAGATCGCTGGGGCATTGCTTCGCATTACCGATGATACCGACAGCGGCCGATTGGTAGAAGATTGGACCACTGCCGTAGGTACGGACGGAACGGTTCAGCCGCACACGGTAGAATATACAAAGCTCAAGGCGGGACATACCTATACCTTAACAGAATTGACTGCTCCGGACGGATACCTGCATGCTGAAAGCGTTCAATTTGCGATTGCCAACGACGGTAAAGTGACGCTGGTGGGCACAAACGGCAGCTTAAACGGAACAACGGTGACCATGACCGATGACCGTTCATCACTTTCGCTGTTGAAAACAGGCATTAGCGGTGCGGTGATCACTTCCGGTGTGGGTTTCACCCTGTACAGTTCTGACGCCGCTGGCAGCTTAGGTACACAGATCGGTGGCGAAAGCCTCTCGTTTGACAGGCTTGTTGCAGGCGGCTATTACTGGCTGGAAGAGACCACTGTGCCGGATGGCTATGTTGCTATGGCACCGCTGCACTTCCAGTTTAACTACAACCAAACCACAGGAATTACCTCGCTTGCATATGACGCGCGCACCGATATCGTCGTGACTACCGCTGCAAACGGTAAGGTAGCCATAACCATGAATGATGCGCCGACTTCCGTGACTGTTCACAAGTGGGACGAAAATGGGAAAGCCCTCGCAGGCGCGGTGCTGTCCATCCATGCGGATGCTGCGGGCAGTTTGGGTGCTGAAATCACGGGTACGCGCTTTACTACCCAGGCAGATAATACTGCGACACCGGAAGATGAATCCCTGCATACATACACCGGTGTGCTTTTACGCGGACAATCCTACTGGCTGGTAGAGGAAAGTGCGCCTGGCGGATATGCGCTGGCAGCGCCTATTCGCTTCACGGTGAATAATGACGCAACCACCGTTGCGCTTACCATGCAAAATCTGCCGCTGGAGCTGACGCTTTACAAGCTGGACAGCGATGCAGTGGATGGCACCGGCGCATATACCGGCAACAAGGTAAACGGGATTACGTTTACGCTCACCGGTCCCTATAAACTGAATGACGTAACGGAATCTACCCATGTATGGACGTGGAGCACCACCAGCGGCAAAAACCCCATGAAACTGACGATGACAGATGGGTTGGTACCTGGCGGTACTTATATCCTGCATGAAGATCCTGCTACTGTGCCGGAAACGAACACCGTTGCGTCGGATATGACCTTTACCTTGCCCAAAAACGGCGGTACCGTCACGAAAGTGATGGTGGATGCGCCTGTGGGCGGGGTAAGCCTGAAAGTGACCAAGGCTTTTGCCAAAGCGGCGGATGGTTCCACCCTTACAGCTAACGAGCTGCCCGCCAGCGTGACCGTAAACCTGATGCGCGGGCTTCGCGCTGATGGCAGCGACGCGGTGAAAGTGAGAAGTTATGCTTTGACCGCTGCAGACAGCTGGACATACACGTTCGCAGGTTTGCTTAAAACCGATACCAGCGGGGCGACCTATTACTACACCGTTACCGAGGATGCGGTCAGTGGGTTTACGTATGTGCAAACCAGCGCGGATACCGACGAAACCGACAATTACGCCTATACCATTACGAACAAGGCCAATGAAGGTTCCTTCAGCAAACGTACGATTGATAATGACGAATTGCCCGGTGCACACATGCAAGTGTTGGATACGGCGGGTAACGTGATTGCCGAATGGGTTTCCACCGATTCGCCGTATATGCTGCGTGGAAAACTCAACCCAAATACCGATTACGTGCTCAAGGAAGTCGCGTCTCCTGCGGGCTACCTTGTGACCACAGCGTTTACCTTCCACATGGATGCGACCCTGAACGCGACTGTGACTGGCGTTACCTATGGTGGAGTAGAAAACGGTATCGTATTCATGAAGGATGCCGCAACCACGGTAACGCTCAGTAAGCAAGCAATAGGTGGAGGCAGTGAATTGGAAGGCGCAAGCCTGACCGTGACCCATCATGACGCTAACGGAACAACTGTGACCGATGCGAACTGGGTGAGCGGCACTGCGTCCAAAACCATCGAGAAGCTTCTCGTGGGTGTGGAGTATACCTTTACCGAGGTAACACAACCCAATGGCTTCCTCAAGGCTGAGAGCATTCATTTCATCCTCCAGCCGGATGGTAGCGTGATGGCCAAACAGGCCGGGCAACCTGCCAGTGCATACAGAACCGTGTCTGCGAATACCGTCCTCATGCTGGATGCGCCTACTGGCGTCACCCTCAGCAAACAGGCGGTTGGAGGAGGCGCAGAGCTGGTTGGCGCCAGTGTGACTGTAACCCATGATGGGGCAGGCGGCGCAAAGGTGACGGATGCCAGTTGGATAAGCGGCAAAGACAACTCAGGCGCTACCACCAACCTGCCTAAGTCGCTCACCGGTCTCACCACAGGAACGGTGTACACCTTCACGGAAACCACTGCGCCTTATGGTTATGCCATGGCGGAAAGCATCCAGTTCATCATCAATGAAGATGGAACCGTACAGGCGCGCAAGCTTGGCGAAACAACCTTTGTGACGGTGGACGCAGGCACAGTCATCATGAAAGATGCACCCACGACTGTCACATTCAGCAAACAGGCGATCACCGGCGGGGCGGAACTCCCCGGCGCATATCTGACGCTCACAGACACTACTCCTGTAACCGATCAGCCGACGACCCAATGGAGTTGGGTCAGTACCGATACCCAGCACGTGATCAGCGGAGAACTGATTGCCGGACACACGTACACGCTGACTGAAATCACGTCACCCGCCGGGTATACGGTGGCGGAAACCATTACCTTTACCATCAATGCTAATGGTGAGATCAGCGCGACGGATGCCAGCGGTAAACCTGTGAACAACGGCAGTGGCGTGGTCGATAAGGGTACGGGCACAGTTACCATGAAGGATGCGCCTACCGTGCTGACCCTCACCAAAGTGGACGACCAAACACCTGTACAGATCGTTACGAATGCAGAACTGTCTGTGTATACAGCAACCGGCGCTGATGCTACCACCCCCGGCGCATTGGTTGTAACCGTAAATACCGGAGTAACAGGCACAGCCACTGTAACCGGAACGCTCAGCCTGAATAGCTGGTATATGATCGCTGAAACCGGAACGCCGGATGGTTATGTAACCGCACAGTATTCAGCACCTTTCCAACTGTTGGCGGATGGTACCAAAGCCGTACAACTGATAGACCCGCGCACCCTCTTCTATGTGGGCAAACGTGATGTAGAGCATACGGATATGCTCCTCGCAGGGGCGACACTTGTAATCTATGACAGCAATCTTGTTGGCGGTGTGGAGGTGCCTGATACCGGTGCCGTGGTGACTACGATTACCACACTCGCCGGACAAAAGACCGCCGTTTATGGGCTGAAGCGCAACCACACCTACTTCCTCTATGAAGCAGGCGCGCCTGTTGGTTACTTACAGGATGTTTCAACGTATTCAGCTTTCACTATTTCGGATAACGGCTCCACAGAAGTGTACAGCTACGACCCGCAAACCACTGTTAAATTGAATAAAACGGATGCGACCGGGGCAAACCGTCTGGGTGGCGCGCAACTGATTCTCGTTCAGGGTGACGGTGTTGGCTATACGTCAGCGGATATTATCACAAGCTTTACCAGTTCTGCCACTACGGATTACAGCGTGCGCGGACTGGTAATCGGTCAGCTGTATACTCTGCTGGAAACCGCAGCACCAGATGGCTATGTGTTAAAAACAACCGGCGTGAGCTTCAAGTTGAACAACGAGGGCAAAGTGATCAGCGCGACAGGCAGTGAAAGCGACGCTTCCACCGTGGATCTCGTATCACTGAGCAATACTCCGGCAGGTGTCATCTTCTCCAAACGTGCGACAGGTGCAGGCACGGCTGAACTCATCGGAGCCACATTGACGGTCAGCCATGTGGAAAACGGCACAACAGTCATGGATGATACGTGGATCAGCGGCGACAGCAACAACCGAGATTCGGCTGGGAACCCCATCCCTCATGTGATCACCAGCAAACTCAAGGCCGATGGTGTGACTGAATACACCTTTACGGAGGTAGGCGCACCGGCAGGGTACACGATCGCGGGCAGCCTTGTGTTCCGTATCGAAACGGACGGCACTGTTAAGGTGAAGCAACCGGATGGCAGCTTTACTGTTGCCAGCAAGAACACCGTTATCATGACGGACGCCCCCATTCGTTTTAAAATCGCGAAGGTGGATAATACCAGCGGTGCATATCTTGCTGGGGCCGAGTTCAAAGTCGTGGCGGATGTAGCGGGACAACCAGGGACTGCCGCCGTTACCGGATTTGAACACATTGTTTCCGCTGAGGCTCCTGTTACCGTGAGCGGCTTGCCCGCAGGCAGCTACTGGCTGGTAGAAACCAAGGCGCCTGTGGGAATGGATGCAAACGGCGATCCCGTGTACTATCAACTGGCTGCGCCTGTTGCCTTTACCCTGAGCAACGCTCAACTTGCCGATACCCAGCTTGTAACCGTTACGGTCAAGGATGTGCCTACTACGGTGATTATTCTGAAGCTCGACAGCCTCGCGCTGGACAGCAAGGGGAATCCCACTGGTAACCGTGTCAAAGATGCGACGATCACGCTCACCCGAAAGAGTGACGGTGCGCTGCTGGGCACGCACACCTTTGATGGCATTGCTGACTGGGTGTTGGATAGCGGCCTCTTGGAGCCGGGCAGCGTATACATTCTCAATGAAACGGTCGCCAATACCCCTGATGGTTATTTGACCGCCTATAGTCAGGAGTTTATGTTTGCAGCCGATGGCAGCGACCGTTGGGTGATTGTGGATGACCCAATTCCTGAATATCGGGTGGTGGTCAATAAGCAGTGGAACGATAGCGTGACCGCACATCTTCCGGCGATCATTGACCTGTACCGCAGTGATAACGCAGCCACTCCTTACCAGTCCAAAACGCTTGTATCCCCCGATGCGGTTGTCACATTTGAAAACTTGCCTTCCAAGGGGAAGGATGGCACGGATTACACCTATAGTGTGAAGGAGCAGACGTTGGCTGGCTACCTGCCCGGCGTGTTCACCGGCCCCACCGTATCGACTGACGGCGCGACCTTCACCTATACACTGGTGAACACCCCAACCTCGCTGATCATCAGCAAACTTGCCGCAGATACCTCAGCCGAACTGCCCGGCGCACACCTGACCCTTGTGAAAGGGGATGGCACCAGTTATACCGCCGCCGATGTGGTGGAGTCGTGGACGACAGGGACAGATGGTACAAACACGGATGGCAGCTTCAAGCCGCATACCCTTATCGGGAAGTTAACCGTTGGTGCGCAGTATACCCTTGTTGAGACAGCTGCGCCGGAAGGCTACATTGTAGCGGACAAACTCACCTTTATTTATCTGGCTAGCGGCTCCAACAGCTATAACGGAACGGGTAAGCTTACCATGACTGATCAACCCGTTACCCTACTCTTTGGCAAGGTCGATAACGTGACTGGTGAATTGGTCGCTGGCGCAAACTTTACGATCTATAACGATGCCGAGTGGCAGGCGAATGCCGCCACAGCTACGCCGGTGTATACCTTTACCTCCAAAACCACACTGGTGGAGGTCAAAGGGTTGTTTACTGCTGGCGCGCTCTATCGGCTTGTGGAAACCAAAGCGCCGGATGGTTACCAAATCAACGGCGGTACCCTGCAGTTTCGCGCTCCGGCCGATGGCACGGTTGTAACCATCGAAATGAAGAATCCGCGCATCTACAAGTTTGCCAAGATAAGCGCGTCTACAGGCAAAGCGGTACCCGGCGCAACACTCGAGGTGACGGATCTTTCAGGTAACGTGGTGATTACACCATGGACCAGCACCGGCGACCCGTATGAATTCGTCAACAGTGATACCTCTGGTTCCCCCATCCTCAAGGCAGGCGCAACCTATCGCCTGGTGGAAATCGCAGCGCCGAGCGGGTATATGCTCAACACTACAGCGGTCACCTTCACGCTGGATGGCAAGGGACTCATCAGTGGCGGCACGACTGTTTCGATGACCAACACGCCGCAGGAAACTCCCAAAGATGATACGGTTGATCTGACTATCCGTAAAACATGGGTGGATAATAGCAACGCTGGCAACACCCGACCCACAGGCGGCCTTACGGTGAACGTGTACCGAAAGCTGGCTACCGAGACAGCATACACTTTCTACCTTGCTGTGAATGTTCCCAGCCGTACGGGAAACAGCTGGTATCTGACCATTCAGGGGCTTGCCCGTTACAATGCGAACGGTGTGGAGTACAACTACCGCGCGCGCGAAGTGATACCGACCGGCTACACCGTGACCTACACCAACAATGGATTTACCATGGTGAACACATACCCCAGAAATGACGAATCCCCAACACCTACGCCGGTACCAACGCTTACACCGACACCCAGCCCCACGACGACATCCCGTATTCCTACGCACATTAAGTTTATTGATGGCAAGTGGGTATACATCGACGACAATCAGGTGCCTTTAGGCGTAGTACCACAAACCGGGGATGAGTCCAACTACTTCCTCTGGGGGTTGGCGATTGCATTGCCGCTACTGCTCGCAGCGATTGCCGGTTTTGTGATCTATCGCAGAAAGCGGCGCGCATCCGTTGCCGATAACAGTCAACAATAATCCGATTAACCTTTCATAGCACACAAATCCAGCCAGACCAACTGCGTAGCGATACGTTGCGGTTGCAAGGCTGGATTTGTGCAATGTATGAAAAATTGTGCACAGGGAATTCTGCGGTTGGAACGATGGTGCAAATGCCTATCAGGATCATGCTCAAAGCATGAAATACATCAATAATACAAAACTGAATAAAGGACTCTGTATACATTGCAATAACAAAGGCTGAATACTCTATGCAATACAGGCAATAGAGCGGATATAGCTGGATTGACTTCGATAAAATGTTAAGTTATAATACATAAAATATTATAATTATCCAATGTTGTGCATGACATTAAAGAGCTGGGAGTATGGGAAAAGGCGGGAAATGGTTTTGATACTTCTGCCTTAACAGCATCCAGAAGGTTAGCAGATGAGCGCAACTTTGGATATAAAGCAAGGACGGGGAGAATATGGCGGAGAACCAACGCGAGGAAGCCTCTTTGAAAATCGGAAAGAGAACATTCCTCATCGCATTTTCGATTCTTCTGCTGTTGATGATGACGGTAGGGATTCTGACGCGTGTGATTCCGACAGGCAGCTATGAGCGTGAAATGCTCAACGGCAAAGAGGTGCTTATAGCAAACTCCTTTCAACTGACGGACGCGGCTAAACTCCCCATCTACCGTTGGTTCACAGCCCCTTTTGAAGTACTCTTCAGCTCGGATGGCGCGGTGATTCTGGTGATCATTTTCTTCCTGCTGGCGGTGAGCATGGCGTTTTCACTGCTGGAGAGAAGTGATATCATGTTCTTGTTCATCATTAAAATCGTGCAGAAATTCAGCGGTATGAAGTATGTGCTGATGGCGATCATTGTGTTTTTCTTTATGCTGCTTGGGGCAGTATTGGGTACGTTTGAAGAAAATATCGCGCTGGTACCGCTGATCATCGCACTGGCATATTGTCTTGGATGGGATTCACTTGTGGGGTTGGGCATGAGTTTGCTGGCATCCTGCTTCGGTTTCACAGCTGCCATTTCCAACCCGTTCTCCATCGCCATTACACAAAAAATTTCCGACTTGCCGCTTTATTCCGGGTACGCTTACCGTGTGATCATTTTTCTGACTTATTACGGGATCGTGTTCCTGTTTCTGTATCGATATGCGCGCAAAATTGAAAAAACTCCTGAAAAATCTCTCGTTTATCATGAAGATGTACATCTGCGTGAGAAATATCGCGATGTCGGCAGTGTGGAGCAAATGCTCAACCAAAAAACACCCGAGGAATATCAGCGAACCCGCAAGGCAGGAATAGCTTTCAGCATCTTTGTGCTGCTGATCCTCGCGCTCATTCTGGCAGCTTCGGTTTTGCCGGTGTTGTCCGACCTTTCACTGCCATTGATTGGCATTCTGTTGCTGGTAGGAGGGCTGGTCGCAGCCAGCATTGCGGCGGTTCCTGTCAGAGAACGACTCAAGATCATCGCCCGTGCGGCCGGTGGCATCGCGCCGGGTATTGTGCTTATTTTGATGGCGATGAGCGTGAAGTTTATCATCAGCAAAGGTGGCATTATGGACACCATCCTGTATTACACGGCCAGTACCATCATGACCACGTCGCCCTATGTTGCTATTTTGCTGGTGTATGCGTTGATCTTGTTGCTGGAGCTGTTTGTTGGTTCTTCTTCAGCTAAGGCGTTTCTGGTGATGCCGCTGATCGCACCACTTTCCGACCTGGTCGGCATCACACGGCAGACCTCGGTGCTGGCATTCTGTTTCGGCGATGGTTTCTCCAATATCATTTATCCGACCAATCCGGTGTTGATCATCTGCCTGGGGCTTACCGTGGTTACCTACACCAAGTGGATGAAATGGACGTTCAAGTTGCAAATGCTTTCGTTTGCACTTGCCTGTGTATTTCTACTCATTGGTGTTGCAACACATTACGGGCCATTTTAAAGATAAAAAGGAAAAGCCGGAGCGAGATGCTCCGGCTTTTTTGATACGATGAATGTTCATGTTGGGGCGCTTGACAGGATTTCTGACGCTTAAGAATATGACCTGCACAACCGCGAAAGATCGATTTGCGATATGCCGCCACTGGTTGATATTCGTTCTCGGCAAGCATAAACGCTTACCGATGAAAGCATGTCCGTTGGCAAACCTGCCAGGAAAAGAGGAGAGAAGAGCTCATCTGTTATTCTGTCACAGCAAGGTCGATGCCTAACTTTTGCGAGACAGTTTTCTTGATGATCTCCACACAGCTGTCGCGACTCAACCGCGCACTGTTCAGGCTCAGATCATAGCCAACCGGATCGGTCCAGTTTTCACCGGTATAATATTTATGGTAGTCGGACCGGTATTTATTGGTATGCCTTACGGCGCGGCCGGCTTCCGACTCTGTCATGCCGGAACGTTCCATAATGGACTTAACGCAACTATCATAGGGAGCCTGAATGCTCACGCTGACCACATTGGGAAGGTCGCGAAGCACAAAGTTTGCCGCTTTACCCATCACAATGAAGGACTCGGTTTGCGCCAGCATCCGCAGAATTTTTACCTGATAGTTGAAAAGATTCAAATCCGAAACAAACTTGCTGTTTTCGGGCGTAAGTACATTGCCGTAATGCTCCCGATCGGGAACTTGCATCAACAGTTTACGGTTGAGTTTTTCATCCGCCAGGGCGAACAATTCCTCATTGATGCCGCTATCGATGGAGGCAAGCTGCAACAGCTCTTTGTCCATCAGTCTGATATTCAGGTCACTGGCTATTTTCAACCCGATCTGTTTGCCGCCGCTTCCGAAACCCCGGGCGATGGTAATCACATAATTTTTCATAACGCGCTGCACTCCTTTACTCTCACTGACCGATGATGGTTGGGTAGCCCTGTGCTGCGGGAAAGGCTTATGTCATTAAACTTCTTTAACAGCGCACACTTTTCCTGCCTGATTCTAGAAATCCTTGACATTCCCTTCAATGAGAATTTTATGGGGGGAAAAGTT
>Ga0302289_1000135_pt1 | contig 41787 bp, 40 predicted proteins | sample III_Fen_N1_2_FD_194552 | JGI IMG/M metagenome (GOLD analysis project Ga0302289, IMG submission 194552) | Peat permafrost microbial communities from Stordalen Mire near Abisko, Sweden - III_Fen_N1_2 | ecosystem: Environmental > Terrestrial > Soil > Wetlands > Permafrost | place: Sweden: Abisko... | reverse complement strand
ATGGATCATAAAAATTTTATACATCCAAAGCGAACAGGATGCCGGATTTAACAGTTCACAAAATAATGTAAGAGATCATATCAGAGACGTCTATCCGTCATGCCTGATGTTATTCGGGCATTCCAGTTTCGCGCGCACGTTGACCGTTTGATCTCGCTGTGCCGTATCAACGGATTTATATTTATACGTTATGGCATCATTCCTTGGGATTTTGCAACTCAGATGTGAACGAAAGCCCGATGTAGCAATAGGGCAACGTGAATCGTGCTTTTGGACAGCCGAAAAACGCATCGAACTGGCAAAGGATATGATTTCAAGGCGTGAAATTTGTTGGAAATCAATTGAAAGATATCAATTTCAAAATGTCGAGGGAAAATCGAGTGCCATATTTGCCAAATGGAAAAGGTTACGGACAGGATCCGTAACCCAGGAGACTTTGTGATGTTCTTAAGTTGAAATGCAGCGCGATTGACCTTCATGGAGAGGAACCAATAGCATTCAGCATGCATTTTCGTTTGGAAGGTAGGCAGAGTGCGACTCCCGTTTATAACACACTTAGCCTGTTACGGCGCGGCAGACTGTTTGACAGGCATAATATGGTAGGCTGCAAACAGAGCGATCGGAAGAAGCACAAAACCGAAAATGTACCATTTGGAGAAGCTTCTGCCCTTTTCGCTTGCGATAACGGCCGGAAGTGTTGCCAACAGACCCAGCAGCATCGTGACGCAGGTAGAAAGAAGACCAATGGCGGTATAAAGATTCTGACCGATTTGCATGGCGTTTGCCTCCTTACAGCAGGGAACCGTACCGACGGGCGTACAGTTTTTTAAGCAGTGTTGCCAACAACATGTATAGCACAATCATACCCACAAGCCACAGGAAGTAGATGGCGGGCATCGGGTACATGCCAAGCAGCGCGCCAAGCGGCGTATAGGGGATCAGTGTGCCGATTACCATGCCCGCGGTGGTTACCAGTAGCACAGGCAGAGAGGCGCGGCTTTGAAGAAAGGGAATTTTGGGAGTGCGAATCATATGGATCACAAGGGTTTGCGACCAGAGTGATTCTACAAACCACCCTGCGTTAAAAAGCGCTTGAAACTGCGTGCTATTCACTCCCGTTGCGCCGAATGGGCCACCCAGTACCAACGGGCAAACCACGAAGAACATCAGCAGGTAGGTGGTGATATCAAATACCGAGCTCGTTGGGCCTAACCATACCATAAACTTGCTCACAGAGGAGGCGTCCCACCGGCGAGGGGTTTTTAAAAACTCAGGATCCATATTATCCCATGGGATGGAAATACACGAAAAATCGTAAATCAGGTTTAGCAGTAAAATCTGCACAGGCAACATCGGTAAAAAGGGCAGGAATGCGCTTGCCGCGACGATGGAGAACATGTTGCCGAAGTTGGAACTTGCGGTGATCTTGATATATTTGATGATATTGCCAAACGTACGGCGACCTTCCAACACACCGTCTTCCAATACCATCAGATTTTTTTCAAGTAGAATGATATCGGCGGATTCCTTGGCAATGTCCATGGCGGTATCTACAGAGATGCCAACATCGGCTTGTCGCAGGGCAGCGGCATCATTGATGCCGTCTCCCATATAACCGACGGTGTGTCCGTTGCTGCGTAACACCTTGATGATGCGTGATTTTTGCAGTGGTGAAAGCTTGGCAAAAACCGACACGATCTCTGCTTCTTTTGCAAGTTGATCGTCTGTCATGGCATCGATTTGTCCGCCGAGCAGGATATGGTCTGCTGCTAAACCCACCTGTTCGCATACCCGCTGCGTTACAATCTCGTTATCTCCGGTAAGGATTTTTACCCTTACGCCGTGCTCATGCAGCGCCTGTATGGCGGCGGAGGCAGATTCTTTGGGCGGATCGAGGAACCCGATATAACCCATGAGGATCATATCCGCTTCATCCGCAACACCGAAGGTAACCTCATCGGGTACGTTATGCTTTTGCGCCACGCCCAGCACGCGCATGCCCTGTGCGTTCAGGCTTTGAGCCATTGTTTTGACTTCTTCTCGCAGTTCCCCTGTCAACGGGAGCACTTCGCCATGGTATTCGGCGAAGGCGCATACCGATAACATCTCCTCTACCGCGCCTTTGGTAACCAGTTCACGTTCGCCATTTTCAGCTTGCACCACCACGGACATCCGGCGCCGCACGAAATCGAAGGGGATCTCATCCACCTTGTGATATTTGCCTTCCAATTCACGAAAGCCCAGTTTGTCGCCATATTCAATGACGGCAACATCCATCAGGTTTTTCATGCTTGTCTGAAAAAAACTGTTGAGATAGGCATGTCGCAGCACGCGATCATCTTCGTTGCCATGGATATCCAGATGCCGCTCCAACACGATCTTATCCAGTGTCAGCGTACCGGTTTTATCCGTGCAGAGGATATCCATCGCGCCAAAATTCTGTATGGCATTCAAACGTTTCACTACGGTTTTCTTCTTGGCCATGGTTACCGCGCCTTTGGCAAGGTTGGTGGTTACAATCATGGGCAACATTTCCGGCGTAAGTCCGACAGCGATGGAAATTGCAAACAGGAATGCGTCCAGCCAGTTACCTTTCGTGAGGCCGTTCACCAGCAAAACGATCGGCACCATCACCAACATAAAGCGGATCAGCACCCAGCTTACACTGTTGATGCCCTTATCAAAACTTGTAGGAGCACGCTTGCCTGTAAGCGTTTTTGCGATACTGCCAAAATAGGTATCGTTGCCGGTAGCCAGAGCGATCGCTGTAGCGGTGCCACTGATGACGTTAGTGCCCATGAAGCAGATGTTGTTTAAATCAGAAAGACTGATGCCGCCTTGCGGTGCGGTATCCTGACGAAGCGCATCATACTTTTCAACAGGTTCGGATTCTCCGGTGAGGGAGGATTGGCTTACAAACAAGTCTTTGCAACTAATGAGGCGGACATCGGCTGGGATCATGTCTCCGGCGCCAAGGCATACGATATCACCAGGGACGATTTCACTGAGCTTTACTTCCAGAGTACCCCCACCGCTGCGTTTAACCGTAGCCGTGGTATGTACCAGTGCTTTGAGCTTTTCTGCTTCCTGACTGGAACGGTGTTCTTGGAAAAACCGTAAAAACCCGCTCAAACCGATCATGACACAAATAACAATAACGGTTTTCCAACTGCGATTTCCGGGCGCTGCCAGCAACACATCCATCACAAAGGAAACGCTGGCTAAAAACAGCAGGATGCCGCTGAAGGGGTCAAGAAAAGCTTTAACAAGTTGAATGAACCATGGGGATGGCCTTTCTGTGTCAATCTGATTGGGGCCATACACTTCCTGACGCAGTTGTGCCTCAAGGCTCTCGAGCCCCTCTGCCGTGGTATTGTGGCGCTTGTACAAAAGAGCCAGTTCCGTTGTGGAAGCATCGGAGAGTCGGTGGAAAATACGTTGAGTGATTTCGGCGCTGGTTTCACGCTTCATGTGATTGCCTCCCGATCCCAAAAATATGTTGCATATAACTGGAGGCTATTTTTTTCGCTTAGGCTTGAGCAAATCCTGTAACACATCGTTGATGATCGCGACACCCACTAAAACCTTCTCTGTGTTGACAACCGGGATGGAAAGCAGATTATACTTGGCAATCAGGTGGCGCAGTTTGTCTGCACTGTCAGTATCACGCACAAAAACAACGTCGCGATTCATGATCTGCTCCAGCGTTACATCTGGGTCTGTCACAGCGATGTCGCGTAGCGTTACAACCGCAGCTAACGCTCCACTTTCGGTAACGATAAACAGATCGTAAATCACATCCGAATCGGGCTTTTCACGCCTGAGCTTATCCAGCACGGTGCCAACGGTATCTTTTTCCTTAAAGTGGTAGAAATCGGTACTCATGAGCGCGCCGACCTCTTCTGATCCATAATGCATCAGGTCGCGCACCTCGTCAGAGGCCTCATCGTCCATTTCGCGAAGCAGTTCCTCGGCGGTTTGACCGTTCACTTCGTCCAGGATATCCGCCACCTCGTCGGCAGGCATCCGTTCCAGCACATCGGCCATTTTTTCAGGCGACAGGCTTTGCAGAAGGCTTTCGCGCGTATCGGATTCAATTTCTTCCAGCACATCGGCGGCGCGCTCCATATTCATGGCGGAGAACACCTGCACCTGCGCCTTGGGATCAAGATCCTCAATAATATCGGCAACATCGGAAGGGTGGAAGCGTTCCAATGCGGAAACACCTTTCACAGGTTCGGCTTCCGATTGTGCCACCTGACCAATGGTTTCGATATTTTCCCACAGGATCATTCTGGCGGGGATACTGGCGCCGAAAAAGCCCCAAATGCGTTCCACCAGCATTTCCAGTCCATACCGGCGCAACCTGCCTTTGGCACTGGCATCAATCGCCACAACAAACACACCTGTGCTTAGAATGGCGATCCGGAGATCGTTTACACGCACAATCTGCTTGTTATCGATATCGACTACCTGCCGGTTCAGCATCTGCTCAGACAGCCAAATGGAAGAAGAGGGCGTATCCCCCTGGAAAGTAGCGTTATCGACGATAAGCGCACTCCGCCCTTTAGGATGAGCGAGTTTGCACCCTTTGAAATATAGGGTTTGAAGCCCCTTCTGGGTTTGCACCTGCGCACCGATGACAATAGGGCGCATCGAAGAACTGTCGGTCAAAATATCTCTGAGCCGACCCAATACAGTTCCATCGGGTGTGATTACTTTTTGACCGATAATGTCACGAAAGAAAAAGGAAAATAATTGCGTCATAGCGCTCCCTCCTTGTTTTACCGGAAGGGAACGCTCATGAATGGGTTACAGCCTATGCGCAGGTAGCTGAACGCCATAGAAAAGCGGCCTTCCGAAAATGATATCCAGTATTGATATGTTTCCTGCCGGGCTACTGTCCACAGTTCTCAACTCCCCAATTCACACACGAATAGTACAAAGCGACTTGCAGATGGCGGTAATATTCTTTTACACCACATTTTCAGTATAGGCTCGGAATAGAGAAAAGTCAATGCAATCATGAGTATTATGGCGTATTCTGACGATTTTAAACGCTGGTTGCTAGCAGATCGCCGCAGAAGGGTATTCAGCCCTCTGATTCGCGGATAACGGGAGATAAATAGACTATACCGAAAAGGGGGTAGAGTATGGTACACTAGGAGCATAGATATTCTTTACCTCACCTTACAGACAGGAGGATGACCATGGACCAGGAGATTAAAGACCCTGCGGCAATGCTGGCTACAATAATTCAACAGGAGGAAGCATTGAGTTGCGATAGTTTCACTTTTGAAGATGCGTGGAAGCTTGGGCTCATGATTCGGGAGCGGGTACTTCGGCATGGAGGAAATGGCACCGTGGATGTGACGATTGGTGGAGTGCAATTATTCCGTTGTGGCATTGGGGAGCCAACACCCAACAATACCCGTTGGATTCGCAGAAAAATGAACACGGTGCTTGAAACGTGGAAAAGCTCGTTGCGGGTATCTCTGGAAATGAGCCTGAGTGGCAGAACATTGGATGAGTTCGGCTTGATTCCTGCAGACTATGTGCTTTCAGGCGGCAGCTTTCCTATTCGGGTCCATGAGCAGGGAGTCATCGGTACAGCGACTGTTTCTGGCTTTCCCCAGACGCATGACCATCAGTTGGTTGTGGATACCCTGTCGGACTTCCTGAGCGTGTCTGTACCAAGCATTCTTGAGTAAAGAACACAAAAGCGGGAAACGGTTCACAGCAGGATGGAAGGCAGCTAAAAAACAGGCCTCCAACTTCGCTTTCTTCCTAGGGTAAGGACGGAGTACTTTAGTAAAAGAGCACACGCTTATGCACTGGTGAGATCACGCATAGGAACGAATCAGAGACAGGTTTACCGAATTGTTCAAGAGAGTGCCCAGTTGATTATATTGCAACATCAGGCAAATGGTTGAATCGAGATTTCCGACGATCCTGTTTTCACCGTACTGTAGGAGGAACCCTGTCTATCCGCTTAAACGTTATATCTGGGATCAGCAAACCGATAAAGGCCGAGCGTAAGTGTTTACAGGACAAAAGCACATTCGCTGGATTGTGCCTGAAGGATCTGGCTTTGATCGGGTTTCTCAAGCGTTTGCTTTTATAACTCGTCTGAATCAACCCAACAATAGCTGAATTTGCATGAATCCTCTGTTTTTGATAAACTGCTTCAACTCAATGATTAATACAGTTGGAAGCCAGCGCAGCAAAGATTGGTAGCGGAAAGGAGGTTAACCATGACGAAGAAACAAATGATTGCAATGATACTGCTCAGTCTTTTGATACTGGTTTGGATTCCAGCCTATGCTGACGTTGGAACAACAGCGGAAGAACTGCTTGCACAGTGTCAAGGTTCAACCTTTCGGTTACCTGCCGATCCTGCAACAGACCCAATGCTTATGCTGGTGAACCGTAATATTTTGCTTACCACAAGCTATCATCCCAACGTGATAACGCCAAATGTGAGCAAGAAACCACATGCTGAAATTGATCTTCAACCGGAAGCGGCCGCTGCGCTGGAAGCGATGTTTCTTGCAGCGCAGGCAGAGGGACTGGAGCTGGTGGCCGTTTCAGGCTACCGATCCTATCGTAAACAAAGTACGCTTTATGCACGTTCGTTGGAGCGCAACGGACAGGAAAAGGCGGACAGGATGAGTGCCAGACCGGGCGCCAGTGAACATCAGCTTGGATTGGCGATGGATTTGTCCTCCCAGTCGCTGGATCATGAACTGACCTCGAAGTTTGCGCGAAAAGCGGAAGGTAAATGGGTTCAAGAGCATTGCGCGGAATATGGTTTTATTATCCGCTACAAGGATAGTTGGACAGACGTGACCGGATATCAGGGAGAACCGTGGCATATCCGTTATGTGGGGGTGCCTCATGCTCTGTTGATTGAAAAATTAGATATACCCTTTGAAACGTATTGCGAATTTTTGGCGCTGGTTTGGCAGCAACAGGCAGTTCAGGAACCATAACAGAATCAGGCTGAAATGGAAGCCAAGACTGGTTACTTCAACAGAGACTATCATTATATTTGCGACTGTTGAAAATCAATAAACAGGGCGTTACATGATGCTTTTATTCCCCAAACGGTTTACAAGAGGAGCATGGGAGCGGAGTGTTCCAATGGTTATGACAGACGCTGTTGAATCTACCCCTCATCTGGGATATAATGAAGCGCCGTGGAACAGACGGTTAAGATGCGGGTGGGATACCTCGGGAGAAACACTCCGGCGGCAATGGAAGACTTCGAAGGAAATGGCTGGAATTGCTTCCTCGACGAATTCGATTCGAGACAGTGTTGCGTCCTGAACTGAGCCTGATAATGGAAACAAACAAAGAATGGGAAGGTACCATGCTGAATCAATTTTCTAGAACAGAGCTGATTTATGGGCGCGAAGCCATGGAGAGGCTGGCGCATAGCCGTGTGCTGATCATCGGTATCGGCGGGGTTGGAGGTTATACAGTTGAGGCGTTAGCACGTTCCGGCGTGGGAACAATGGATCTGGTGGATGACGACAAAATCTGCCTGACCAACCTGAACCGACAGATCCTTGCTACACGCAAGACAGTTGGCATGTATAAAGTGGATGCCGCCGAGGAGAGAATTCATGATATCTGCCCTGAAACGGTGGTCAACAAATACCGGTGCTTTTATTTGCCGGAAACAGCGGATATGTTTGATTTTTCTCAATATGATTATGTAATTGATGCAATTGATACGGTAAAGGGGAAGCTGGAAATCATCACGCGTGCGAAGGCAGCCGGAGTACCTGTGATTTCCTCTATGGGCGCAGGCAACAAGGTGGACGCGACGCGCTTTCGTGTGGCAGACATCACGGAGACAAGCGTTTGCCCTCTGGCGCGTGTGATGCGGCAGGAGTTGAAACGGCGCGGCATCAGTGGTGTGAAGGTGGTCTACTCGGATGAAGCACCCATCCGTCCAGTGGACGATCTGGCAATTTCATGCCGTGCTCACTGTGTTTGTCCACCAGGCACGGCGCGTAAGTGCACTGTTCGCCGTGATATTCCCGGCTCTAACGCCTTTGTACCTTCCGCGGTCGGCCTGATGATCGCAGGCGAGGTAATCAACCATCTGACCAGCTTTGATCCTATCGGCAGAAGAACCGGTATTTAGTAGGCAAAATGGTTACAAGTAAAAAATGCGATATCCCTTTGCAAAGGGTATCGCTCAGACGGCTGACACAAGATCATAAACGGTTATAATTAAATGAACCGTCCATGATAGGACGGTTCATTTTGCGTACAATATTTGTTGTGGAGCGTTATTTCATTACCCCTTGGTCATGTTTGTGCACGGATCACTTTTTCAAGCGCGGCACAGACTTCCTCAACCGCTTGCTCAATTTCCGGTGACATGGGTCCGTCAAATTGCAACGTGCGGTACTGGATGCCAAGCAATGTTACTTCTGCTCCCGTTTCCACTACCAGATAGTCCACCATCATTTTGATCGGCAGCATGTGGGATAAAAAGGAAGGGCCTCCGACATCGGCAGGGCAGATATCGGAGAACTCGCCGGGCATCAGCCCCACATCCGCCGCATCCAATATCAGTAAGTGGGTGGGCATATAGCGTTTGATGCTACCGCTGAAGTTTTCCGGCGCGGTTTCTCCTGCAAAGCAACGAATATCTGTTCTTTCTGGCGCAAGGCGTTCCGCCATACGCTGCACAATTTCCATGCCGGCTGCGTCGTCCGCACGTAAAACAGAGCCTACGCCAAGTATCGCCAGCCGTTTGAATCCCGAAAGTCGTTCCGACAGGTATGCGTATACGTCGTTCAATTAAATAGCCACCTTGAGCGATTTTTTGTCTGTGCTTGCCAATTCGAAGTTTTCGGTGTTCTCCAAGGCCTTCTTAGGGCAAGAGTCTACACACTGACCGCAGAAAATGCAGCGATCCATGTGTACATATGCTTGGTATACCTTTTCGGTTTCGGAAATCCGCTCGATTTCTATGGCGTTGCTTGGGCACACTTTCATGCAGATTTTGCATCCGATGCACTTGGGCTGGTCGAACTTGAGCGCCCCGCGGAAATGTTCTTCCACATGTGCCTTCACAGAGGGGTATAGAGTCGTATTGGGTTTTTTCACCAGCATCTGCATGATATAGGGAACCATTTTTCCCATTCTGATCATGATAGAATCACTCCTTTGGCGATGAGGTCAATCAAAATTTGCAGGAGTGATAGCGGCGCGAGCGTTTTCCAACAAAAGGTGATCATTTGGTCGATACGGAAACGGGCGAACGATGTTTTGATGAGTGCCAGTAAAAACACCACAACGACTGTCTTCACCAGAAACGCAAGCATACCCAGCACAGGGTTGGCAGGCAGCAGCGCGGGGAAGAAGATCGCGGAAATGAGTGCCGCAAGCACCACCATTTCACAATCAATCGCCATTCGGAACAGTGCAAGGTAGCGACCGCTGTACTCGGTAAACGTGCCACCAACGATTTCGGTTTCCGCATCGGGGATGTCAAACGGCGCGCGTTCCAGCTTACCTTGCGCCGCTATGATGGCTACAAAGAACCCCGGCAGGTTTAAAAGCGAAAGAAGCGGATGGATATGGTAAAACGCGGTAATACCACTTACTGACCACGTGCCCGCGAGCAGTGCCGGACCAAGAAGAGCCATATACATAGGCACTTCATAAGCGAACAGCTGCGTCATCGCACGGATGGAGCCAATCTCCGCATACAGCGAGGAAGAGAACCAGCCTGCCAAAAAGAACGTGATGGTGGGCACGGTCAAAAAGTACAGGACGACCAACAGATCGCAGTCAAAAGGGAACAAAGACTGCTGACCCCAGATCGGGATATAGAGGAATGCAGAAGCTGTCGAAGCAAGCGCAAAAATGGGGATCGCCTTAAAGATGCCGTGATCGGCTTCCGATGGGATCACCGTTTCTTTGGAGATGAGCTTAATAAAGTCCGCCGTTGGCTGGTACCAGGGTGGCCCCACGCGGTTTTGCATTCTGGCGGAAAGCTTGCGGTCGAGATATTCAAACACAAGCGCCAGGGTGCTCAGGAAAAAGAACCCCGGGAAGATCAGAATCTTAAATAGTGAGAGCGCCATGAAATCAATCCTTCCGTGAGGCTTTCGCTTGTGTCAGGTCGACACCCTGCTTTTTATACCAATCGATACTGTACTGACGCAAACCGGCCCAGTCAAACCGCTTTTCCTGACCGGAGCGGCTGTCCTGAACACGGATCATACGGTCGGTGCAGGAGAAACAGGGGTCGATGGCTGCAATGACAATGGGTACATCCGCGAGATAACCGCCCTCGATCATATTGGTGATGGAAGCGAGGTTAGCCAGCGTTGGAGCGCGTACTTTAACACGCTCGGGGTGGTCTGTACCGTTGGAGCGTACATAGTGAATGTCCTCGCCGCGTGGTGCTTCGTAACGGGAGAATGCTTCACCGACCGGAATTTTGGTAGGTACTTTTACAGAGATGGGGCCTTCCGGCATGCTGCGGATTACCTGACGGCAAATTTTATAGCTTTGCATGATTTCAAGCACACGCACGATGGTGCGACCCAGCACGTCGGCGTGGTCGTCGGTGATTACGTCAAAATCAAGGTCGGGGTATGCGTCATACGGATCATCCCTGCGCACGTCATGGCGAACACCGGAGGCACGCAACACAGGGCCAACCGCGCCAAGGCGAAGGGCTTCTTCTTTGGAAAGCTTACCTACGCCGGAAAGGCGTGCGATTATGGACTGCTCCTCAGTGCATACCTTGATATAGTAAGTGGTGCGCTCTTCCAACAGATCCAGTGCCTTGAGCACTTCATCCGATTCAGACAGGTCAATGTCGCGCCGCACGCCGCCTATGGTGTTCATGCCATAATTGATGCGGTTGCCGGTGAGCCGTTCAAGGATATCCATCACAAGCTCGCGATCTTTCCATACGGACATGAAAAGCGTTTGAAAGCCAATCTCGTGCCCTGCTACGCCAAGCCACAGCAGATGACTGTGTACGCGTTCCAGTTCTCCGATGAGAGTGCGCAGGTAAGATGCGCGTTTGGGAATTTCGATACCTGCAATGGTCTCGACTGCCTGCACGTAGCTGGAGGAGTGCGAGTGCGAACAGATACCGCAAATGCGCTCCAAAAGATAAATATCCTGTATATATGTCCTGCTTTCGCATGCTTTTTCCATGCCACGGTGGTTGTAGCCCAACGCTACGGTCGCCGCTGCGATACGCTCACCGTCCAGCAGGAGGTTAAAACTCTCCGGCTCTTCCAATGCGGGATGCTGTGGGCCAAGGGGTACCATCATTTTTGCCATGCGAAAACCTCCTTATGGGTTACCCTGCGTTGGAGCATTTGAGGTGGGTTTCCAGTCCTTGCGCATCGGATACTGTCCCTTGGGCCAGTTGTCCGGTAGTGGGTACTGGCGATCATCCGGCAACCCTTCCACTTCCACGCCAAGCAAACCTTCGAGTTCCAACTCGTAAAAAATTGCGCCATTGTAGATTGGCATCACAGAGGGCAGAACACCGCCGTCTCGGGGTGTTTTTACCTTCAGGGTGAGCACGATGCCGTCTTCATGCGCGATATGATAAAGAAATTCAAACATCTCGCCATTATCCAGCCCGGTGATGGTGCACAGATGATCAAACACCAGCTCATCATGGCAAAAGTGAAGGATATCCATCAAGCTTTCCAGCGGGACATCCATAAAAATCCGACGAGGGCCTGATAGGACGGCGTTGCCCAGAAGTGCGGGAAAACGCTCCTCCAGACGGTTTACGACTGCCATCGCTTTTTCCATTGTCGTCCCCTCCTTAATTCTTGATACTTGCCAGCAACTTGACCACACCGTCAATGATGGCCTCAGGTTTCACGGGGCAGCCGGGCACATAGGCATTCACGGGAATCGCTGTATCCACGCCACCTTCAACGCAATAGCAACCGTCAAAAACACCGGCGGAACAGGCGCAGGTACCGACTGCCATTACAAATTTCGGCTCGGACATTTGCTCATAAATCGTAATCAAGCGTTCCCGTTGCTGCAGGGTCACCGGACCGGAGCAAATGAGCACATCGGCATGACGGGGGGCGCCCTTGAGTTGGATGCCAAAGCGTTCTACATCGTATTTGGGTGTGAGCGCGGCAAGAATTTCAATATCGCACGCATTGCATGCACCTGAGTTGAAATGGATCACCCAGGGAGACTTGAGCCTCGCCCAGTTGATAATCTTATCAAATACCACGGTCTCACCTCCTGAAAAGCATGAAAAGCGCCAGAACCGTAACGGTCAGGTAAAGGCCGGACATCAGCGATATACCCGCCGGGTCGGTAGCCACCACCAGCACCACGACGTGCATAATCGTAAAGAAAAATGCGAATTGGAAGAACTGCGAATAGTCCGGCTGCGCACGGTTTTCAAGCATATCCTCGCCGCAGGCATAGGATTTCATTTTGCCGGGCGCGTCCTTGCCACTGGCGGCAAGCCGCTTGGAAAACACCGAAATCAGTCCGGACAGTGCCAGATAGATCAGGAATACGACCGGCGGTGCGAGTAGTATCGTAGCCATGTTACCCTCCGATTGTGTCTTTGAAGCAGAAAGGTTACCCTTTCAGATTTTTAATGCCACGGGTGTAGATTTCACCATTGTCGCGGTACACACCAAGCACGATGCCTGTTGCAATGGCCAACAGCACTACCTCAATCACGATAATGGTGATTACATAAGCCTCGGCTTCGATCATCTTACCGGTGGCGTAGCCAGCGGCGATCATCAGCAATGTAACGCCTTTGGTGAGGATTTCGATGGATACCAGAATACGAATCAGGTTGGTGGTTACCAGCAGGCTGTAGATACCGATGGCGAACAGCAACACAATGCTGATCAGGAACAGGGCAAGCAGTAAGCTCATTTGCTGTCGGCCTCCTTTTCCTTGAAGAACACAATAACGCCATACACACCGGTAAGGATAATCACGATCTGTCCCAGCAGATCAACCTGACGGTCGCCCCACAGCGCCATCTGTACGTTTCCGCCGCCTGTTGTATTCAGCGCAGGTGCAATGTCGTTGATATAGGGACGCAGTATCATTACCAGGATGGCGGTAAGTGCAAACAGGATGGCAGGCAACATAATAAAACGCTTATTGCGTTCCTTTTGCCGCTGCGCATGCTCCTCTTTGGTGCGGTTACGGTTCATGCTGCATGCGCTGATGAATACCACAGTGATCATACCCGCGCATACGGACAGTTCAAACACGGCGGCAAGTGGAGCTCCTAAAATAAACATGATGACCGACAGGATGGCGCTGGTAATCGCCAGCGCGATCGCTGCCTTGAGCAGATCGCTGAGCATCGCGCACACAACAGCGGACACCACCAGCCCGATCAGAAGAATCAACAGTATGGTCAGATTCAACCCGAATCACCTTCAATCGTTTCTCAATAAGTCAGGAATTGCTGGTTTAAAGCATGCCGATGCTGTGCAGATAGATGAGCAAGAATGGGAACAGAAGACCTGTGATCACGTTGATGGCTGTCAGCAATACTTCCGCAATCACGATTTCTTTTCCGGATTCCTGTACCTGCGCTGTTTCTTCGGTGGGATTCCCGAAGAATACCTTTTTTTGCATGATCAGGAAATAGGTAAGCGTGAAGATACTTGCGGCCAGAGCCACAATCGCCAGCTGTGCGGATACCTGCCAAACCGCAATCACGATCAGCAACTTGCTCCAAAAGCCGGAAAGCGGAGGGATGCCTGCCGTTGATAGAAAGGCTACAATGGAACTTACGCCTGTGACCGGCATCCATTTGGCCAATCCGCCCATATGTGCCATGCTGCGTGTACCGGTTTGAGTTTCAATGGCAGCCGCGTCCACAAACAATAGGGATTTGAACGTTGCGTGGTTGAAGAAATGGAAAACTGCGCCGATGAAACCCAAGGGAGAACCGGTTGCAACGCCCAGCATGATGTAGCCAATCTGGCTGATGCTGGAGTAGGCGAGCATACGCTTGAGATCGTCCTGTCCAATGGCAGCGAGCGCGCCAATGATCACGGACAAAAGACCCAAAGCAAACAACACATTACCTACGGCGGGATTGTTCAGGAACACATCGCGAAATACCCGTATAAGCACATATACGCCGGAAATCTTCGTGACAATGCCGGACAGCAGAACCGATACAGGTGCGGGGGCAGCGGAATACGCATCGGGAACCCATGTGTGAAAAGGGACGACACCGGATTTTACCAAAAGCCCTGCCGTAAACAGAATGAAAGCAGCTATCAAACCGACGCTGAGTTGCCCGCTCTGTGCCAGAACGCATGCAGATACCGCTTCAAAGCTGGTGCCGCCCGCGCACAGGAACAGCAGGCCGATACCTGATAACATCAGGATGGTAGCGATGGCGGAAAGCATGTAGTACTTGAAAGCGCCTTCCAGCTCGCCACTTTGCTTGTTGATCGCGATCAGCACGAAGGATGCAGCAGAAACGGCTTCCACAAATACATACAGGGAGAATACATCAGTGACCATCACGACCCCGTTCATGCCGGTGATGATTAACAGGATCAGATTGAAGAACGAGAATTTGCTGTTATTGAGCGAATCCTTGGAAACGAGAAGTGACACTAGGGCGATCAAGCCGATGGTGAAAAGCGCAACGGCGCTGAAAAGATCAATGGACAGCTTTTCAATAAACCGGATGTTGGAAACGCTGCCGCCCCTGACCGCTAAGCCCACATAAACGGCGAATGCCATTTGGAGCACGGCTACAACGAGCGCAGTATAAAAGGCGGCTTGTTTGCTGATCCAGTGCCGCGGCCCGAGGTTTAACAGGATAACCGCGAGCAGTGGGATACCGATAAACACAAGGGGCACAGTCGGTTCCTCCTAAAGCGAATTTCAAGATGCGGGTTCGCCGCAGGTGTTCATTCAAATCGTTTGTAACATTGGTTTTGCGCCTGATATTCATCGATCATGATGATGCCTGAGCCTATATCACCGCAAGTCGGGTTCTTTTTGGCTGAAATGCATACTAGAGTGATACAAAGAAGATGACTGCCACAACCAGAACGCCTATGAATGTCCAGCCCAGATACAGCGTCTTGGTTCCGTTGTGCGCTTTGTGAATCTGGGTAGAAAAGAACATCACTACCCGCACGATCAGCACATCGTAAAACCAGCTGATCGCATTGTTAACAACCAGCGATACCGCTGCGAAAGCACGGATGACATAGCCCCCTAAATGATAAGGATCGAATGCTTTTTTCTCCGCCAGTTTATACACATCGCTGAGCACGGGAGCGTCGTGGAAGTGATCGGCAGCCTTAAGGCCGCTTCCTGTCTTTTTGAAGCCGAGAAAGTGATCCAACGCCGCCAGCAGCAGTACAGCAATGGAGATGCCTACCAGCAGCCAGTTCGTCTGTGCGCCGATGATCTCTCCCGAACCCGCCGTTTGCCCAAGCACGGGCTGTAGCAGATTACTGATAATATCCAGCCGTACAAAGCCAACCACTAGGCAAGCTGCCGCCAGCAACACCATGGGGATCAGCATCGGTAAGGGTGCTTCTTTTACTTTGGATAGGTTTTTGGTGGGCTTGCCAAAGAACGCGGCATGTCCCAGTTTGAGGAAAGAAACGGCGGTGAAGAACGCGCCGATGAGGGCGATCAGATAGAACACAACATTGGTTTCTAGTGCACCGTCAAAGATCAGTTCCTTGGAGTAGAAACCGTTGGTGAAGGGGAAGCCCGCAATGGAAGCAGCCGCAACGATAAAGGTGATCATTGTCACCGGCATTTTGCGACCAAGGCCGGAAATCTGGCGCAAGTCGGTGGTACCAGTTTGCCGCTCTACTGAGCCCGCTGTGTAAAACAGGCAGGATTTGTAGGTTGCATGGTTAAACATGTGGAATAGACCACCGATGATGCCAATGGGCAACGCCGTGCCGATGCCCAGGATCATGTAGCCCACCTGACTGATGGCATGGTAGGAAAGCAGACGCTTAAAGTCCTTCTGAATCAGTGCCATCATCACCGCAAAGAGGATCGTTGCTGCGCCGATGACCATCAGCAGCAGGCTCATGCGGGAGCCGGGTGCAAATTGGAACAGATCCACGCTGATGCGCATCAGCAGGTAAATACCCAACAGCTTTTCCAGCGCAGCGGGTAAAAGCGCCATAAATGGCATGGGCGCGTCGTCCGCCGCATCCGGTATCCAAGTGTGGAAAGGCATCGCGCCTGCTTTGCCCAATGCGCCAATCATCAGCAGCAGGAATGCGGCGGAGCCCATACCCCCCAGCGGCAGACGGATTTGATCCATCTCCAGCGTGCCGGCAAGGTGGGCGGTCAAACCGATTCCCAGCATCATACAAAGGTCAGTCAGGCCAACCAGCACAACCGCCTTGACAGAAGTCTTGTAAGCGCCTTCACGACCCAAAAGAATCATTGCGAACATCGTGGCGAGGATACCTTCCCAGAAGAAAAGCAACACCACAAGATTGTTGGCCAGTACGGCGCCATTGACCATCGCTACGGTCAGCAGCAGATAGGCGTAAAAGTGTCCGGACACCGGCTTTTTTCGAAAGAACGAAACGCAGTACAGCACCGACAAAAGGGAGAATCCTGCGGCGACGAGGATAATTAACCCGTTGAAGGCATACAGTTTGAGGGAGAAGTTGATCCCAAAACCACCCCAAGGCTCAAAAAAGATGGATTGTTTGCCATAGAGCAGTATACTGACAATACCGTTGAGTAGAGCGCCTACAAGGGCGAGGCTCTCCCGCAGCCACCGGAAGCGTGCTGGCGCCAGAAATACCAGCACCGCGAACAGAGCAGGCAGCAAAATTGCGATTACAAGGTTCCAATTGTTCATTTCACCATCACCGCCATCTGTTGTACGATTGTATTGGCAAACGAGGCCGGGAAGTAGATCAGCAGACCGCTTACGATGGACAGCGCACCAAGCGTGACCACCGAGCCCACCATCGTGGGAGAACCTTCTTTGGCGATGTGCACCGGATTTTTAGGTTGGCCAAGAAAGACCGTAACAAAGACGCGCAGCAGGTAGATCACCGTCATAACCGCGCCAATCAGGAATACGAATGCGATCCATGGTTGACCCGCTTCGACCGCACCGTTAATGACCATATATTTACTGAAGAAACCACCGAAGGGCGGGATACCCATCACGGAAAATGCGCAAAGGATAAAGGAAACCGCAGTAAGCGGCATCGTTTTAGCAAGACCACCCAGCTCACGGATATCCTTGGTATGGCAATTGTGTTCCACAATGCCCGCGCACAGGAACAGGCCCGCCTTGGATATCCCGTGCATCATAATGTACAGCAAACCACCGGCAACTGCGAGCGGACTGCCCACAGAAAGGCCGAGAAAGATGAATGCTAACTGGCTGACGGTCGAATAGGCGATAATGCGTTTGAGATCCGTCTCTGCAATCGCAGCACCGGCGGAGAGCAATGCGCTCACCGCAGCAATGATCGGAACTACCGTGTGCCATACATCGCCGATGGAGAACGTGATCAGAAACAATCTTGCAAAGGCGTAAACGCCGATTTTCACAAGCACGGCGGCGTGCAGCAGCGCCGTGACCGGAGAAGGCGCGATGCCGGCGTCTGCAAGCCAGGAGTGCAGCGGCAGGGTTGCGGATTTGGCAAAGATACCAAACAGGATCAGCACCATCGCCGCATCAGGAATGGCTTTGCCACGCAGCAGGAGCATGTCCGTGGTACCATATTGCTGGAAGATCATCAAAAAACCGGCTAGCATCAATAGCGCACCCGCACCTGTAATCAGGAAAGCCTTGTTCGCTCGCCGAACATACTCCGGCTCACGGAAAAAGCCGATCAGCCGCCAGCAGCAGAAGGCGGAAATTTCCCAAAACACATACAGAAACACAAGATCGGTTGAAAGCGTAATGCCTGCCATAGCGCCGATGAACAGCACCACGCACAGGTAATACTCGTTCTGGTCGCCATAGTGCGCCATGTAGCCCCAGGAATAGATCACAATGATGAGGCCGATAAAACAGGCGGTAAGCGCCATGAACACGGCTAGCCCGTCCGCAAGGAGACCAAAGCTTAAACCAAGAGGAAGCGCGACGGTAAAGCCGTACGGCGCACCGGAAAGAGCCGCAGGCAGAGCGGTAAGAAGCAGTATAAACGGTGTGGCTACCAACAGCAGAGCCAGGATATTCCTGAATTTTGGCGAAATCTTGCCCGCCAGCGGAAGCACAAAAGCCCCCGCCAAGGGAATGATCACGGCAGATAACAGTATCGTCTGAGCATCCATTCCTTCTTGTCTCCCATACTATGTTGCTGAATCGTGCTTCGAATGCGCCTGTAGGTGGCTATGCCGAGGGCGACGGGTCACTTTTGATGCCTCGAACGAACCTCTGCGTCCGGCTGTACATAAAAAAAGCCGTTGCCTTATTATTTTAAGCGCGATTGTATCCAAAGCGACCTTATTATATTCTTCGATTGGCAAATACTCAAGCATAGATATTATTTTAACGAATTTAACCAATGTTTACAGTATTTTTGTTTCGGAGTATAATACACGCTGGTATCATGAAGATAGGCGTGCAAGCACCGTACCATTGGAATACGCGCCGGGAAATCGATCATGAAGGGATTGCTGCATGCACGAATATTCCTTAACCAAACAGATTGTGAAAATTGTGAACCGAGCCGCATCGGAACACAATGCAAAACGGGTGACACAGGTTCGGCTGGTGATGGGTGCGAGCGGCGGTATTATTCCCGAATCGGTGCAAATGTACTTTGACCAGATTGCGCAGGGTACGCTCGCCGAAGGCGCGCAGTTAACGCTGCGCCTTGTTGCACCGCAGATGCACTGCCCTGTGTGCAACCAAAATTTCACAAGACCACGTTTCTCATTTGAATGCCCTATATGTGGCACGCTTGGAAGCCCTACGGACATCGGCAATGAATTTTATGTGGAAGGCATCGAGTTGGAAACCGATGAACCATCCATCAGAAAGGGATAACAGTATGGAAACGAAAGACGTTCAGATCATGGAGGATATTTACGCCGAGAATGATCAGGTTTCGGAAGGCATACAACAGGATTTATCCGCGCGTGGCATTTATGCCATCAATGTGCTCGGTGCGCCAGGTGCGGGCAAAACAACATGCCTCATCAATATTATAAACCGCCTGCCGGGCATCACTCCCTATGTGATTGAGGGAGATATTCAATCGGATATCGACACCCGCAGGCTGAACGATCTGGGTATTGAAAGTGTACAGATCAACACTAATGGCGCCTGTCACCTGGAAGGGGTACAGATTCAAAACATGTTGCCCAAGCTATCGCTCAGCAAGCCCGGCATCCTGTTTGTGGAGAATATCGGCAATCTCGTTTGTCCAGCGGAGTTCATGATTGGCGAACACATGAAAATTCTCATTTGTACGGTAACGGACGGCGCGGATAAGCCCTATAAATATCCGCTTGCTTTTGAAAAGGCTGCCGCGGTGCTGCTCAACAAAGCGGATCTGTTGCCGTATGTGGATTTTGATAGGGCGTACTTTACAAAAGGCGTTCAGGCGTTGAACCCGGATGCGCCGATATTTCTGGTGTCCGGTAAAACCGGAGAGGGATTTAACGAGGTCTGCGAATGGATCAAGGCAAGGCTTTGATTTGGAAAGCGTCGCTCACGATTGACGGCGTTGTACAGGGAGTAGGTTTTCGCCCGTTTATTTCGCGCACGGCACGTGAACTGGGTCTGGGAGGCAATGTTCGCAACGAGGGCGGGCATGTGGTGGTTGTGGCGTTCGGAGCAAAGGATACTCTGTTGCATTTGATCGAAACCATCGAAACCAACGCTCCCAAAGCAAGCAAAATCGTGAGGATAGATCGAGTTTTAACCCCTTTGCCGATCGATGAAACGACGCCCGATCATTTTTCGATCCGGCCAAGCGGGCAAGCAACAGGAACGGTACTCCCTACCCCGGATATCGCCATGTGTGATGATTGCCTGCGGGAACTGTTTACGCCGGGGGATGCTCGCTTTCATAACCCTTTTATCAGTTGTGCGCAATGCGGGCCGCGTTATACCATTCTCAAGCAACTGCCCTATGATCGCCAAAATACCGCTATGGAAGGGTTCCCCCAGTGTGACCTGTGCGCGGCGCAGTATAAAAATCCAGCCGACCGCCGTTACCACGCACAGACTGTTTGCTGCAACCACTGCGGGCCTGAACTTCGCTGGCATGGCAGGCTGGATACACTCGAGGCAACTGGATCGGATGCGCTCGCTAGGGCGGAGCAAGCGTTGGTAAAAGGCGATATCATCGCCATCAAGGGCATAGGGGGCTATCATTTCGCATGCGATGCAACACGGGGGGATACGGTCACTGCGCTTCGCACCCTGAAAGGGCGGGAGAGCAAACCGTTTGCTGTGATGTTCTCCAACCTTGAAACACTTCAAAATCATTGTATTGCAAATTTGCAGGAACAGACCCTGCTCACCGGACCTGAGCGACCGATTGTACTTTTACCACAGAGAAGTGGCATGGGTATAGCCAAAGAGGTATACACCACCAGCCCGTATCTCGGGGCTTTTTTACCCTATACGCCTTTGCAGCATCTGTTGTTGCGAACGATTAGCCCACTGGTGATGACCAGCGCCAACCCGAGCAGCCTGCCCATTTTGATTGATGATGCAGAAATGCTCCATTTCGTTACTGATCACAAATGCTGTGCTGGTGTGTTATACCATAACCGTGATATTCTGCGCCGATTGGACGATTCTGTCGTTTCAGCCGTTTTCGGAGGAACGCAGTTTGCTAGACGTGCGAGGGGTTATGTCCCGCTTCCGATCCCGATTGAAAAGGAAGATACTCTGACAGTGCTGGCGCTGGGCGCACAGCAAAAGAACACGATTTGCCTTTCCAAAGGGGGTCAGATGTACCCATCAACGGAAATCGGCGATCTGGATCAAATGGAAACCATGGCGATTTACCAAGATACGATCGCAGAGATGGAAACGCTTTTAGATATCCGTCCTGAGATCGCCGTTTGTGATCTCCATCCGGAATATGAAAGCACGCGCTATGCACAAGAAATCGGCTTGCCAGTGCTGGAAGTGCAGCACCATTTTGCACACATCGCTTCGGTGCTTGCTGAATGGGGTAAAACAGAACCGGTGATTGGCGTTGCCTTTGATGGCACAGGATATGGGCTCGACGGTACGGTATGGGGCGGGGAATTTCTGATCGCGTCGCCCCAAGGATTTACACGGGTTGGACATCTCAAGCCCATTCGGTTTGTCGGCTCAGACCAATCGGTTCGGCAGGGTTGGAAGAGCGCCGCGTGCATACTTGCTGATGCGGGATTGCTCAACGTGACTGACGATGAACGCTATCCGGCGTTGAAAGCCGCTTTGGACAGCGGTTACAACGTCATTCGTTCTTCCAGCATGGGTCGTATGTTTGATGCGGTCAGTTCCATTCTCGGCATCTGTCACGAATCCACCTATGAAGGGCAGTGTGCCATCGAACTGGAAAATGCTGCCGCATGCGTACAGCCGGATGACACGATCGCAGGGTTTCCATTCCATCTACAAATAGAAGCAACAGGGGTGGTTGCTCATCTGGCAGCCTGCTTTCAGCAACTGATGGAACGCAGGAACGCCGGTGAAGAGCGTAACCTGCTTGCAATGCAGTTTCATTTCACGATATGTCAGCTGATTGTGGATACATGTGTTATGCTAAGGGAACAGTATGGATTGACCACGGTTGCGCTGAGCGGGGGAGTGTTCCATAACCGGATTCTACTCACCCACCTGATACCGATGCTGGAACAGGCGGGGTTTAAAACGTTGATGAACCGGCTTGTGCCACCTGGCGACGGCGGTATATCGCTGGGGCAGGCGTATATTGCCCGAAATGTCCATGGAAACAGAGAGGAGCTTTTTCAATGTGTGTTGCCGTTAGTGGAAAGCTGATCGAAAAGGATGAAAACAACGGGAGAGTGAACATTCGCGGCAATGTGATTACCGTTGAACTGGGTATTGTAGACGCGGAGGTCGACGATTATGTGCTCGTCCACGCGGGCTGTGCCATTGCTAAAGTGAGTCAGTCTGACAGTGAGGAACTGGATGAACTGCTCAGGGAAATCGGCCAATGAAAAGCATAGAGCAATGCATACAGACGATTAAGGCATACAGCGGGCCGTCCATCCGACTGATGGAAGTTTGCGGCACGCACACACACAGCATTTTCGAGCATGGCATCCATGACTTGCTTTCTCCGCAGATATCGCTGATTTCTGGCCCCGGCTGCCCTGTTTGTGTAACACCGGCAAACTATATTGATCGGGCGGCAGAGATGGCTTTGCGGGAGGGTTGGACGCTGTGCACTTTTGGCGATATGATGCGCGTGCCGGGCGAGCAGGGCTCGCTATTGGAAGCAAAAGCACGCGGCGGCGATGTGCGCATTCAGTATTCACCGATGGACGTACTGGGCTGGGCAGAAGCCGAACCCAACAGAACGTTTGTCATCGCGGCCGTTGGGTTTGAAACAACGCTACCAGTATACGCGCTGCTTATGGAACATCTGCTCGATCATGGGCTGAAAAATGTGCGGCTGTTGACATCGCTCAAGGCAATCCTGCCGGCACTCCATTGGATTTGCGAAAGCGACCCTGCTATTGACGGCTTCCTTGGCCCCGGCCATGTGAGTGCGATCCTGGGAAGCGCCGCCTATGAACCGCTCTGTAAAAAGCATCATATTCCACTGGCGGTGGCGGGGTTTAGCTTTGAACAGATTGTTTTGGCAATTCATGATTTGCTCATGCAGGTGCAAGCTGACACCTGCGAAGCGCACAATCTGTATACGAACGTGATTTCGCAGGAGGGCAACCTACGTGCACTTCAACTGGTGGACAAGTATTTTGTACACCAGACCTCCAACTGGCGTGGGCTGGGAGAAATCGAAGCTTCCGGCTATGTTCTGAAGCCGGAATTTGAATGCTTCGATGCAGGTTCCCAATTTGTCGTCAATGAAACGCCGGAACGGAACGGTTGCCTGTGTGGTCAGGTGATTATCGGGAGAATATCCCCCGCCGATTGTCCTAATTTTGGCACGATCTGTACGCCAGCCTCGCCGCAAGGGCCGTGTATGGTTTCAATGGAAGGCACATGCGGCATCTGGTATGCCAATCAGGCGTAGAGGCTGAGCATAAGGAGTGAGACCGATGAAGATCAACGCTGCACACGGTGGCGGTGGTAAGCTGATGAACAGGTTGATACATGATATTTTTGAAAAGCACTTTGCCAATGAAACCCTGAGCGCTATGGAAGATGCCGCTGTGCTTAACCTTCCTGCCGGGAAGATTGCTTTTACGACGGATTCCTTTGTCGTGACGCCGTTGTTTTTCCCCAGTGGAGATATCGGCAAGCTAGCGGTGTGCGGCACCGTCAACGATCTGTTGATGCGTGGCGCGATCCCGAAATACCTGACTGCCGGGTTTATTCTGGAAGACGGGTTGGATACGGAAACGCTGGAACAGGTCGCCGCCTCCATGAAACAGGCGGCGGATGAGGCGGGTGTGCAGATTGTAGCAGGGGATACCAAGGTGATTGACGGTAAAGGCGGTTTGTATATCAACACTGCCGGTATCGGGCTGGTAGAAACGTCGCTGAATGTAAGCGTACATCGGGCGGAGGCGGGCGATGTGGTACTCCTAAGCGGATTTTTAGGCAACCATCATGCCAGCATCCAATCCGGCAGGCTGGGAATTGAGAATAAAATCCAAAGTGACTGTGCGCCGCTGAACGACATGGTGTTGGGTTTACTCAAGGCAGGGGTAGAAGTACATACGTTGCGGGATATTACGCGCGGCGGACTGGCTTCGGTGCTCAATGAAATTGCAGAGGGCTCCGGCGTTTGCATTGGGCTTGATGGCGGACTTATCCTTGCGGATGCCGAGGTACAGGGCTTTTGTGACATTCTGGGTCTTGACCCGCTTTACATGGGCAATGAGGGAAAACTTGTGGCGATGGTTCCGGAAAGAGATGCACAAAAAGCGCTTTCAGTCCTACACAATGCCCGTTATGGAGAAAACGCACAGAGGATTGGCAAGGTATCCGCGTGTGAAAAACCCATAGTCACCATCCGAACACGCGCGGGTGGCACCCGTCGGATTGATACGTTACAAGGGGAAGGGTTACCCAGAATTTGTTGAGAATCGATAATGTGCAATCGATAAAAAATAGATGAGTTGTATTTGCTGAGCTAAGCCGCTTGAATACAATCGTAAATAGCTTGACCATGCGATTCACGTATAGATTGATCGGAACAGAATATCGGGCGACCACAGCGGCTATCCAACAATGTTTTGGGTAGACGCTGTTGATTATTGAAAAGAATGAATGTGATTCGCTGGATTGTGTATTGTGCGCAGGAAAGTGTTTTTTATCGGTACGCGTAAACGTGCATGAAAAAATAGCATTCGACGATTCACGAATCGATCCAAAGCGAATACTGCATTATATTTCTGCCACAACCCTTGGACAAAGCCATACGGGTCAAGGGTTTTGCTTTGCGTTTGCTTGCGATACCTTTCGAAACGAAATGAATCGAAGTCAGCCCAAACAAAGCGTTTCAATGATCATCTGGGGATATAAAAATTCCCAAAAGACAGAGAAAATACAGACGCGTTTTCACATGGAAGGGGATGGATGATCATTGCAAAAACAGGCAAAAAGTCTTGCAGAATGCATATTGACACCTATTCTAACCCATGATATAGTTTCTCATCGCTATGCATAAAGGTGTGAGCCGGAAATATAGCGAGTGAGCGAAAGCTATTTTTATAAAAGAAAGCGGATTGACATGTTGAAGCGGATCAAGGAGCTTCTACTGGGAAACTCTCTGCAGAGTAAGGATGCGGATCACGAAAAATTCAGCGTTCTTTGGGGATTGCCGATCCTGTCCAGCGATGCCATCTCTTCAGTCTCCTATGCCTGCGAGGAAATCCTGATGGTGCTGATTCCGCTGTTGGGCTTTGCGTCGTACAAGCCGCTGCTAGGCACAGCGCTTACAATTATCGCACTTCTGTTTATTCTGGTATTTTCATATCGGCAGACGATCGATAACTACCCCAATGGCGGAGGCTCCTACAGCGTTGCCAGCGAAAACCTTGGACATCTGCCTGGGTTGATCGCAGCGGCATCTCTGTCCATTGACTATATGCTTACTGTGGCTGTGAGCGCCAGTTCCGGCGTTGCCGCCATCACTTCCGCCTTTCCCGAACTGCTGCCATACCGTACAGGACTCGCACTCCTGATCATCGCGCTGCTGACGTTGGGGAATTTGCGGGGTATCCGTGAATCCTCCATTCTGTTTGGCGTGCCGACGTACTTGTTCATTGGAACCATTCTGGCGATGATCTTCACCGGCTTGTTTAAGGTACTGGTGCTGGGCGTGGTACCGACTCCTGTGGTTCCTTTGCAGGCACCGATGCAGGATTTGACGCTGTTCCTGTTTTTGAAGGCGTTCTCGTCCGGTTGCACAGCGTTAACGGGCGTCGAGGCTGTGAGCAATGGCATCCCCAACTTCCGCAAACCTGCGCAGAAGAATGCCAAAAAAGTATTAACCCTGCTCGCACTGATTGTGCTGGTGATCTTCGGCGGTGTTTGTGTGCTGGCCGCGATATACAAAGTTTCCCCAAGCGCAGACGTAACAGTGATTGCAACAATCGCCATGCAGGTTTTCGGACATAACACGGTGATGTTCTACGCTGTGCAGGCCACGACAGCCATTATCCTGATTATGGCGGCGAATACTGCGTTTGCCGATCTGCCACTGCTGATGTCCCTGCTGGCGCGTGACCGCTATATGGCGCGTCAATTCCGTCACAGAGGTGCGAGACTCAGCTTTTCCAACGGCATTATCTTCCTGTTTGTGCTATCCAGCCTGATGGTGATCGTTTTCCATGCGGATACGCACCAACTGATTCCGTTATACTGTGTGGGCGTATTCTTATCCTTTACTTTATCGCAGTTGGGCATGTTCAAGCGTTGGATTACCCGCAAAGAGGGCAGTTGGAGACACAAGGCGTTCATCAACGGTCTCGGTGCTGTCATTACGGGCATCACGTGTATGATCATTGCGGTAAGCAAATTCGTCCATGGCGCTTGGATTGTGCTGATTTGTATTCCGGCGCTTGTGTGGCTGATGGAACGGATTCAGGGACATTATGGCCGTGTGAGAGAAAACCTGATTATCAATGACAGCGCGACCAGCCTCATTTTTACGGAACCGCCTAAAAGCCATTTTTTACTGCCGGTAAATGCCATCAATAAATCATTCATCAAGGCATTGAACTACACGCTGTCACTGAATGGAGAAATTGAGGCGTATCACGTTTCCACCGATAAAGTGGCGACCGACAGGTTGAGGGAACAGTTTGACCAACTGGGGCTTACCAATGTGAAACTTGTGGTGGAGGAAGCACCCTACCGCAATGTGAACGAAGTGCTTCTAGCCTATGTAGACCGAAAGCATGCCTCGCTTGGTAAGCATGAAATGCTCAGCGTTGTGATTCCGCAGTTTATCATTACCCATTGGTGGAACAATCCGTTGCACAACCAGACTGCACTGCGGTTAAAAAGCTCACTGAACAAACGGCGCGATGTGGCCGTGATCTCGATTCCCTACATCATTAACGAATAAAAGAGCAGGGCGATTCGCTGGATTTCGGCAACCGATGCTAATGGAGCATTCAGCCAAAAAACATTGATTGGCGAAATCAATATTTCGGACTATACAGCCAATCATGCCAAGTCAAGAAACAACAGACCCGCAATTCAAGCGAGTCTGTTGTTTTTTGCGAGTTGTATTTTATGGGAATCCCTGACTGACATAAAATGTGAAACCTCATCGTCCGCATTGATTAAACATAACCAAGCGATCTGCCAATTCAAGTATACTTGATTTGGTAGACCGCTTGTGACTGATGGCATCTGTGCCTCAATGCGATTAAAGTTCAAATTCGGAAGATGCGGACTATCGGGCATAGTTAAGAAATGACGAGTGGTATTTACATTTTTACAGGCTGGCTTGATATTACACCCTGTATTTTATGCGAGCATCCCTGCAAACCTGAAACCTTCAAGACGCGAATTCACATACAAAAAAATCGACTGGTACGGACAGAAAGCAAATGATTCCTTCTGTTGCTGCTACAGCCAGGGTAATGATCTCAGAAAAATTTGATTGGTCAGCATGAGTAGCTTGTCCATTGCCGGTTTCTGTGTAGTCCGTGAATACTGACAAATCAACGTTTCATTGCCTCTTCGACAAAGCATCGTCGATACTCTGGGCAGCAGTTTTGCCGGCGCCCATTGCGAGGATGACCGTTGCCGCACCGGTGACCGCGTCGCCGCCAGCCCAAACACCCAGCTTCGTCGTCTGCCCGTTGTCATCGGCAATCAGACAATTCCACTTGTTGGTATTCAGTCCCGGTGTTGTGGAAGCAATCAAGGGGTTGGGCGTGGTACCCAGTGCCATGATCACCATATCTACTTCCAAAGTAAAATCGCTGCCTTTTACTTCGACTGGCTTGCGGCGGCCTGATTCATCCGGTTCGCCAAGGCCCATACGCACACAAGTCATGCCGGAAACCCAGCCTTTTTCATTTGTGAGGATCGCGGTGGGGTTGGTGAGCAGTTCGAAGTGAATGCCTTCCTGCATCGCGTGGTGTACTTCTTCCACGCGTGCGGGCAGTTCCTTCTCACCGCGGCGATAGACAATATAGACCTCTGCTCCCTTGCGCAGCGCCGTACGCGCCGCGTCCATGGCGACGTTGCCGCCGCCGACCACCGCCACGCGCCGCCCAGTATGAAGGGGCGTGTCCGCGTCGGGTTGACCGGCACGCATGAGGTTGGCACGTGTCAGATATTCATTGGCGGAAAATACGCCGTTGGCATTTTCACCTAGGATACCCATAAACTTGGGCAAGCCAGCGCCGCTGCCGATAAACACCGCATCGAAGTGCTCATTGCGCATCAACTCGTCGATCGTCACGGATCGGCCTACGACTGTGTCGGTTTCGATTTCCACGCCGAGCCGTTTCACGCCTTCGATCTCTTTGGCGACAACGTTTTCCTTGGGCAGACGGAATTCGGGAATCCCGTACACGAGCACGCCGCCAGCTTCATGCAGTGCCTCGAAAATTTTCACTTCATACCCCTTGCGGGCCAGTTCTCCGGCACAGGTTAATCCGGCAGGGCCGCTACCGACAACCGCAACACGCTTTCCGTTCTTGGTGATTGGCGCAGCCTGATTCAAAGGCAGTTCTCTCGCACTGTCGGCTACAAACCGTTCCAGTTTGCCAATGCTGACCGAATCACCCTTGTTGCTCAGTACGCAGAGTCCCTCGCATTGCGATTCCTGCGGACAAACGCGGCCACATACGGCGGGCAGTGCGGAGTCCTTGGCGATAACATGGGCAGCGCCTGCCACATCGCCCGATTTCACCTTGGCTATGAAACCCGGAATGTCGATGGATACAGGGCAACCTTCAACGCATTTGGGCTTTTTGCAACCAAGGCAACGCGAAGCCTCCTGTATGGCTTCCTCACGATCGTAACCGAGACATACTTCTTCAAAGTTTTGTCTGCGCTGTGCGGCTGGCTGCTCACGCACTGGAACACGCTGTAAACTAAGCATGGTTGGCAACCTCCTTTTCGCAACATCCGCCCTCATGTTTGCCCTCGCGAAGCGCAAGCATAGCGCGGCCTTCTTCGGTTTTATACAATGTCTGACGATTCATGGCCTCGTCAAAGTTCACCAGATGACCGTCAAACTCCGGTCCATCCACACAAGCGAACTTGACCTGGCCGCCAACGGTGATCCGGCATGCGCCGCACATCCCTGTACCATCCATCATAATGGGGTTCAGGCTTACCACGGTTGGGATGCCCAGTTCCCGTGTCAGCAGGGCGCAGAATTTCATCATGATCATTGGCCCGATCGCCACGCACAGATCGTAATGCTTCCCTTGATGAAGCACCAAATCTTTGAGCACATCGGTAACCAAACCTTTAACGCCCGCCGACCCATCGTTGGTTGCGATATAGACATTGTCGGCCATTGCTGTCATTTCATCAGTGAGAATCAGCAGGCTTTGATCGCGCGCACCAATAATGCAATCACAGGGTACGCCAAGACTGTGGAGGTATTTTACCTGCGGGTACACAGGCGCCGTGCCCACACCACCCGCCACAAACAAAATCTTCTTTTGTCGGAGTGCCTCCGGGGTCTCTTCGGTAAGTTCACTGGGTTTACCCAGCGGTCCCATCACACTGCTAAAAGCATCCCCTACGCGCAGTTCAGCCATTTTCGCGGTAGAAGCGCCTACAACCTGGAAAACGATGGTCACCGTTTGCGCGATGCGGTCATAATCGCAGATGGTCAGGGGGATCCTTTCGCCCTTTTCACCGAGACGAACGATGAGAAATTGCCCTGGCAGGCAGTTGGCGGCCACACGTGGTGCGAAAACTTCCATCCATAGAATGTCCGCCGTCAGGTTTCGAACCTTTTGAATGGTATACAATGTCAACCCTCCCCTATTGTTGTTCCGTATATTCGACGGAACCAGTTGCCTCTGAAATATACCTGTGGTAAACATACAACGAGAAACAGGGATTCAAAGAAACAGAAATAGCAAAGCTAGCTTCAGGCATTGCATTGATCCCGATGTAATAACCATGCAATACCGATGCCTAATGAATTGAAAGGAGTTGCATTACACTACAGCGATAGTACGTTGTTGGCAACATCACCTTCACCAAGATTAATCGCCATCTGCCACTCGTAAACACCGTTTGCAGGCACAGTGGAGCTTTGCCCATGAAGGCGAGCAACATCCGGCCTGTCGAAGCCGCAGGTACATGGCTCCAGAAAGATGTTGTAAAGTCCCCTGAAATCACCTTCATTATGTAAAATGCCCAGGTAAGGTACTGTTTTTGATGAAAAACTAAGCGCGAACACATCGCCTGCGGGATAACGGACAGCGCACCAGCCATCCTTGAGTTTATTCTCAAAGTAGTACTTTTCACAATTGCCATCGCGAACATTCATCTGACTTACATCGCGTTGCATACCTTGCTGATCTGTGTATACGGGGTAAGAAAACCGTTCGCCATATCCGCCGATGCGGCCGGTGTTGGTGAACACCGCTACGCCCCGATGGCAATCGGAAGGCACGTGAAGTTTGAGTCCCGGTTCCGCCACCACCATGGTATGTCCGGCCCACAGAAAATCCATATCAAACTGCGTGGGGTTCTCCACCCGATACGAGAAAAGCAGTGATGTATCGGTGGGCATGGTTACCTGCTTGTGAAATAGGTAGGGTAGTCTGATACCGTGGCAGGTAAAACGTACACAGTTCTCGGCGATCTCTGTTTGGCAAGGTAAATTCCATACTTCGCCATGATCCGCGAGCATAACGCCTGTCCATGGAAATTTGTCATAAGTACAGTGGTCAATGGTGGGGAACATGTCATCCATACCGGAGCATTCCGCATCGACATAGACTCCGTCAAAGGGTTGCCGAAGATACTTCTCCTGTGACCGCTGCACCAGATATTCTTTTTCACGAGCTTTGCTGTAAGCGCTGACAAGACTTGCACCTGTATCCGGAAGGAAAAGAAAACGTGCTTGATCGCTTTCCAGCGCAATTGCCCGCTGATCTTTATAGAAAGTTGTCGAGATATTCATCCTAAGCCTCCAGTCTTCGCCCGCTTGGTTCGTTAGGGTTCCAGATTGATTTTCAGAAGATCCACAAGATCACTGATAGGTGTACCTTTCCACTTGATGCATAGGCGATCCATGACCTCCCGATTAAATACGAGCCCGGTTAAAAGTTCTTCCACACAGCCAGCGAGGGTTGCATCCATAGCGTCGGTATACAATTTGGCTTCAACAATGATGCCCTGTCGTAGAATTAATCCCAGCCTTGCTTCACCCCACGGGAAACGGTCATGTGCCTCACAGGTGAAATCGTTCATTTGTCCCAACACCCATGCTTTGGAGCGATATTTCTCCGTGAAGGAGCACAAGGTGCTATCCATGGGAGCGACTATCGGGCATGGGTCAACCTCTACACCATACACCTTACCTAAGGCAGCGGTAAGCGCGTTGCGCAGCGTTTCTATCGTAAGCATGTCGCATGCTGCGTTCAAGTTGGTTACACGTGCCTGTACCGAGGCGATGCCCTTGCTTTTCAGCTTGAGTTGGGAAGGCATCAGGTAACGGGACATCTTTTGCATATCAACCTTTACCAGTAATGTGCCATGATGGAGACCAAAGCCATTCTGCTGCAAAAAGGCGTTGCCGGAAAACTTGAGCCCGTCGAGGGTGATATCATTTCTGCCTGTAGCTTGCGCATCAAGTCCAAAGGCTCGCAAGGCTTCCATAATCACCGAAAGCTGTCGGGGTACATCATAATCCTTCTGAGGAAGAACAAATGAAAAATTCAAGTTACCCAGATCGTGAAACACTGCTCCGCCACCTGTTGGCCTGCGCACCAGCGTACCGCCATCGGCGATCAACTCCGCGATGCGGCACTCCCGCCACGCATCCTGATTGCGGCCAATGACTACGGTGTTCTGGTTTTGCCACAGGTATAAAACACATTCCCCGCGTTTTGCATTGGCAAGTAGGGTGGATTCCACTGCGAGGTTGTGTACAGGGTCCAGGGAGGTTTCGTTGAGGATAAGGCATTTTGTGACCATAATTCACCTGCTTTAAAAGGAGTAGACCGAGTAGGGAAGCATTTCCGGTGGCAGAACACGGAGGAATGTACGCATCCCTGTTCCAATCTTTGGGGGGCATGAAGGAAAAGAATGAGAGTCTAAACTTAGTGCGGAAGCGGTTACGCAAATCGGATCAAACAATGTTTCACCTATCGGTAGGAGACCCTGCGATGAACCCTCCCTACCAGACATGAGCAAGCTGCTGGGGAGAGTAATTCGGTTTGCCAACGGTTACGCTATCAAGTAGTATTAATATAAAGGAAGCAACAGGTGCTGTCAAGTTGTTTATAATAAACCAGGGGAACAGTTTCTACGTCGCTGATGTGGGATTCACGATACAGAGGCCTATATGCATAATCGGATCCAACCTGGCTAATGGGAGCAAGTGAAGAGGATCAACGTGTGATGAGTTGGGGAGTCGATTCGCATGAGGTTGATTAGGGCCTAACCGATCACCACAGGATACGAACCAGAGCCAGTTTCTTGCGGCAACTGTTTCATATCCGAAAGCATATCCTTGCTGCCGGATGCCATCTGACGGTTCGTTCCCCGCACAGGACTGCCACCCATAAACGGGAAGCAGCCATGCGCGATGGTAAACGGGAAGTGCTCATACCCGACACGGCAGCAACGTGAGGGAAACGCCACTGTTCTGTTGAGCATGGCGCCATGAAGCGGTGAACCGTATCCATGAGGAGAGGAGAGTAGCCCCTGATGCATTTTAGCAATTCACCTTGGGGCTCCCATGCTACCTTCCGAGCAGTTCTCGGGCGTTTCTCAGAATCTCATCGGTTGTCAGACCAAACATCTTAACTAAATCCTCCAGATCGCCGCTCCAGCCGTACTGGTCGCGTACCCCCACGAGCCGCATGGGTACAGGACATTTTTCGCAGAGGCATTCGGCGACTGCGCTGCCAACACCGCCAAAGATGTTGTGGTTTTCACAGGTAACGACATGGCCTGTTTTTTTAGCTGTCGCAACAAGCGTTTCTGCATCCACGGGCTTGATGGCGGTCATGTTCACAACTTCTGCGCTGATGCCTTCCTGGCTGAGAATTTCTGCGGCCTCCAATGCGCGTGGAACCATCATCCCGCTGGCAATCAGCGATATATCGCTGCCTTCGCGCAGCACCGAGGAGCGATCCAGCGCAAACTTGTGCCCTTCCGGTAAAACAGGTTTATCGTACTTGGGGATGTCACCGCGGATCATGCGAATGTATACCGGTCCCACATAAGCCATAGCCTGCTCGATCGCTTGTTGCAGTTCGGAAGGGTCAGCGCATTCCACCACCCGAATATTAGGGGTAGAACGGATGATCGCAATATCGTTCATGCATTGGTGGGTAGCGCCAGTGTTCGGTGAACTGATGCCTGTATAGCAGCCGATCAGTTTAACATTTGCGTTGGCGTAGCCAATCTGTACATACAGTTGGTCGCACGCCCGATGGGACAGAAAGCAGGAAAATAAGGGCACAACCGGAATCAACCCGCTGCGGGAAAGCGCGAATGCGAAGGAGAGTGCCGCCTGTTCGGCGATGCCCATCGTAACATAACGGTCAGGGTAGGCATCACGGAAGTCCAGTACATTTGTCGCCGTGCCGGTTTCCGCGTCTACAACGACCATGTTGGGGTAGCGCTCCCCCATGGCGAGGAGCGAATCAGCCAAGGCGCTGCGAAAGCCCTTCAGAGATACGCCATACATCATTTTCGGACTCATAAACCTAACTCCTTCATGCAACGCTGGTAGCTCTCACTGTTGAGATGTCCTGCGTGCCAGTGGACTGCATCCTGCTCCATAAAGGAAATACCCGCGCCTTTTTTCGTATCGCAGATGATCACACGCGGTTGCCCGGGGGCGGTTGCGGGGTCTTTCGCCAGTTCGATGGCGTGACACAGGGCAGCCACATCATGCCCATCCACCCGTTGCGTATGCCAGCGATAAGCGCGCCATCGGTCCTCAAAAGGTTCCAAATCCATGACCTGCGCTGTGGTGGAGGAGATGATGTATTTATTGTAGTCCACGAGTGCGATCAGGTTATCCAATTTCAGTTGTGCACAAAGGGCGGCGCCTTCCCACGTTTGACCCTCGGTACACTCGCCGTCGCCAAGAAGCACATACATGCGTCTGTCCATTTGACCGGCATGTTTGGCTGCCCATGCATAGCCAGCGCCATCGGAAAGTCCCATGCCCAACGAACCGGTCGGAGCCTCTACTCCGGGCAGGCAAGGACTGCAATGCTCCTGCAAAATGCCACCCGCACGGTTAAACTCATTCCAGAGCATTTCCCTGCCGAAAAATCCACGCCACGCCATTGCCGCATAAAGCACGGCAGAGCAGTGCCCCTTGGACATCACAAAGATATCTCGTTGCGGCCATTCCGGCTCTTGCGGGTGCAGGTTCAGGAAACAGCCATAGAGTATGGCAAGGATTTCTGCGCTGGAAAGCTCCCCACCCACGTGACTGGACTGGGTGCCTGAATAGTATGTGATTTCAATGATATCCCGCCGGAGTTGCAAGGCAAACGCTCGGAGATCCTCATCCGTCATAGGGGTATGATAATGACTGATCACGGGGAGTGTGCTTGTGTTATGATAAACAGGCCGTTCAGCTTCCAAAGAAAATCTCTCCTCTCAAACAGGGATGGATCATCGCCAAAGCGTTTTACGCGCGGCAGCGGCAATCCTGTCTGCGGTAGGCACGTTGAGGGTTTCCAGCTTACGCGAATAGGGCATGGGTACCTGCGCGGTGCTTACGCGCTCAATAGGCGCATCCAGATAACGGAACACCCGTTGCTGCAACTCATAGGCAATTTCTCCGCCAAAGGAGCAGAAAGGTTGCGCCTCCTGAGCAATAACGCAGCGCCCCGTTTTTCGCACGGAGGCAGATAGGGTTTCAATATCCAAGGGCACAAGGGTGCGTGGGTCGATAATCTCTGCGCTGATGCCTTCGGATTCCAGCATTACGGCGGCATCAAGCGCCCGCTGCACCATGTAGGAAGTTGCGATGATGGTGACATCCGTACCTTCGCGACGGATATCGGCTACGCCAAAGGGAATGGTGAAATCTGGGCTGTCCGGCACTTCGCCACGTATGGAATAGAGCATTTTATGTTCACAGAACACCACGGGGTTTTCGTCCCGAAGCGCGGTTTTAAGCAACCCTTTTGCATCGGCCGGGGTGGCAGGACATACAACCTTGAGCCCTGGTATACCTGCAAACAGGCTTTCAAAGCACTGGGCATGCTGCGCGCCGTTGCCTCGTCCACACCCTTGCTGAACACGCAAGGTATAAGGCACTTTGACCGTGCCATTGGACATGTAGTGTGTTTTAGCTGTCTGATTTATCAACTGATCCATCGCGCAGAGGATAAAATCGACATATTGCAGTTCCACCAGCGCGTGTGTGCCTGTGATTGCCGCGCCCATGCCAGCACCTACAAACGCGGCTTCGGAGATCGGCGTAGAAAGCACCCGCCCGGGGAATTCTTCCGGTAAACCTAGCGAACAGCCAAACACGCCACCGAATTTTGCGATATCTTCACCCATGAAAAACAGCTTTTGATCGCGGCGCATCTCTTCCGCAATTGCATCACGAATGGCTATGGAATATTTGATCAATGCCATGTTCTTTTCCTCACGCAAACAAATTCTGCATCAGTCCAGCGTCATCCGGCTCGGGGCTTGCTATGGCGAAAGCGACGCTTTCCTCGACACGCTGGTTTACCCTGAGACTGATGGCGTCCAGTTCTTCCTGAGTTGCATATTTCTTTTCAAGCATGAGCTTGCCAAGGCGAAGAATAGGGCAGCGAGCCTTCCATTCGTCCACTTCTTCCTTGCTGCGGTAACCACCGTAGGAATAAGCGTCGCCCGGCCAGTGACCTGACCAGCGGTAGGTTTTTGCTTCAATCAGGGATGGCCCTTCGCCGCGTCTGGCACGATCAATGGCCTTTTGATAGGCTTTTTCAAGCTTGATTACATCGTTTCCATCCACCACCGCACCAGGTATCCCATAGCCTGATGCGCGAACGGCAATATCTTCTACAGAGCAGCTTTCCTGCGCTGTGGTAAATACTTCATACCCGTTATTTTCGATTACAAAGATCACGGGAAGCTTCCAAACTGCCGCCAGATTCATACTTTCGTGGGTGACGCCTTCGTTGGATGCACCTTCCCCTAAAAAACAGAATACTACATGGTCGGTATGATTTACCAGTTTGAGGGTGATACCGGCTCCGCAGGCAAGCGACGTTCCGCCACCGACAATGCCGTTGGTACCCAACAAGCCATGCGCCTGATCGAACATATGCATGGATCCGCCTTTGCCACCCGAGATGCCGGTGGCTTTGCCGAACAGTTCTGCCATGATTCGGTTTGGATCACAGCCACAGAGCACCGTGTGTCCCACTCCGCGGTGAGTGCTGGTGAAAAGGTCGCCCTCCTCACGCATCAGCATGGCTACCGCACCAATGGCTTCCTCACCGATATACAGGTGCAACGAGCCTGTTACTTGGCCTTCTTTATACAATTCATCCGCTCTTTGTTCAAAGCGTCGGGAAAGTAACATGTTTTCGTACAGTCCCAGAATTTCTTTCGGATTCATGGGTAAACCTCCGCATCGGTGGTCAATCCATCACCAGACCACCGTTGATATCCAGAATTTCGCCCGTGATGTAACGGGCGCGTCGATTCGATGCCAGAAATAATGCGCCGTAGGCGATGTCATCCGGTTGACCAAGTCCAAGTGGAACGGCCGCAATGATATTATCTCTTCCATTGCCATGCGTGCCCGGCAAGTGCGCCTGCTTTTCAATCATACTGGTGTCAATCGGGCCGGGGCAGATTGCGTTTACACGAACATTGTCCTTGGCAAGCTGTACTGCGAAATGGAAGGTAAGGGAATTGATCGCGCCTTTGGAGGCGATATAAGCAGGCGAGGGATTCATGCCTCCGGTTTTTGCTGCGCCAGCGGAGATGTTTACGATCGCACCGCTATGCTGCCTGCGCATCATCATGCCTGCGAAACGGCTGCAAAAATAGGTGCCGCGAATGTTGACATTCATGATCTTGTCCCAACCTACTTGCGTATGCTCAGGGAATTTTTCAAAAGAGATAATTCCCGCACTGTTTACCAGCACATCCAGACGCCCATATTGCTTTTCGATCGCACTAAAAACAGATTCAACACAGGCTTCGTCGGAAATATCCAGTCGCATGGTCGCAATATTCAAACCTTCACGCTTGAGTGCCGTAGCCAGCGTTTCCAATCCGGCCTCGTTCACATCCAGCGCAATCACCGTTGCCGATTCCCTAGCAAACATTGCTGCACAGGCTTCCCCGATCCCTGCACCAGCGCCTGTAACTGCTACAATCTGCCCCTCAAATTCTCCCATGAATAGTCCTCCTTATGGGAAATGGTCACGCAGGCATCGCTTGACGCGATCTTGCGCGACCATTTCCGAAGCGATACGGGGTTACTTGCTTTGCAATCTTGTTTCCGTGTACTGCTCGTTCTTAACGCGTACGGAAGTTCCCCATGCCTTTTGACGGGCAAAGAATACGCCGTTCTGTTCCTGCTTGGGCCAGAGCGTGAAGAGGATAAAGGGCTTATCACTCTTGGTGTTATCAATCCAATGAAACACATGCGGAGGGATTACGATAATATCACCGTTCTTTACGGGTACGCAATCGTCATCCAGCCACACGAACGTGCCGACATCGGCAGAAACGATATAGTAAAGCTCCGTTTCATCATGTGCACCGCCCTCAGTGCGGCAATGGGGCTGAAGGGTGCCTTCGTTGATATTGATAATTTGCTGGCCAGCCATTTCATCGCCTGTCAGCATTTTGGAGGAGTATGTTTCGTCGCACACAAACGGTTCAACGTTTTCGGAGTTTACCAGTTTCCAAGGGAGTTTATTCATATTCGTTTCTTCCTTTCAATAGGGGGTTAAGAGAATCCGAGCCATAAATGCCAAAATTTCATGGGCTGGTTTACCTGTTTCTCACTTGCCATGAAGTGCGAGAAGGCGTTACGACAAGCGTTTTTCCGGTGATGCAGGGGATTATTGGTCAAATTCTACCAAAACCTTTACTCGGCTTTCATTGCGAGCGGTAACGGCATCAAATGCTTCCTCAACACGGCTGAACGGAAAGCGATCTGTGATCATCGGACCAAGGTTGATGTGCCCGTTGGCAAGCAAATCCAGAATCATCGGACCCATTTGCGGTGTGCCTGCTGCGCCCACGAGCGTACAGTTGCGAGCGATGATCCGGTCAAGCTTGACCTTGTTTAGATCCTGTTCGTAAAAGCCGGGAATGACCAGAAATCCGCTTGCGCGCATCATAAGCAACACATCATTGAAAATGCTGGGATCACCAGTTGTATCGAGCACCACATCTGCCCCGCGTCCATCCGTTTCACGCATGACAACATCATGCAGGTTTTCACGCGTGGTATTCACCAGCACATCCGCGCCTAATTGCTTACCAATCGCCAATTTGGCATCCTTGCGACCGGCAAGGATCGTTTTTCCCATCCCCATGCCCTTGGCACAAGCCATACCACCCAGTCCGATGGGGCCAGTGCCGATCACAAGCAGATTATTGCCCGGACCGAGCGGAGCGCGCGTTAGCCCATACAAGCCGATGGCTGCTGGCTCAATCAGCGCCGCCTGATCCAGCGGAACATTTTGAGGAATTTTAAAAGTGGTTCTTTCCATCACCAACATGTACTCCGCAAAACTGCCGGGCCAGCAATCGCCAATGGTGCCGATGGCTCGACCGTTTATGCAACTGCCATATTCGCCTTTGAGGCAATATTGGCACTCGCCGCAGGAATACTGCGTATCGGAGATGACGTTATCACCCACTTTGATACGCGATGTTTCACTGCCAACCTCCACCACGGTACCTGACCATTCGTGCCCAAGGCGAACGGGATAGATTGGCTCCATGCCCTCGCCGAGCGTCAGCGTACCTTTCATGATGGAGACGTCTGTAGCGCAGACGCCCGAATAGCGTACCTTTGCTAAAATCTGGCGAGGTCCGACAACCGGTTTGGGCATATCGACCACGCGTAGTACTCCCGGTTCATATGCCAGCAATACCTTCATATTAATTGCCCCATTTCCATCGAAAATTTCTTTAAAAATCTCTGGTATAGCCGCAGATCCAACCTCCGTCTATGGTGATGATCGCACCGGTCGTGTACTTGGATTCCTCGCTTGCAAGGAAGACAGTCATAGCGGCGATGTCCTCAGGCTGGCCGGGTTTCCCCTGTGGAATATGGGAAGTAAGCGCTTTCGCACGTTCCGGATCAGCATAGAAGAGCTTTTTTGTTCCTTCAAATAGAATGGACCCGGGAGCAATGCCGTTTACTCGAATATTGAGAGGCGCTAGCTCCAGTGCCATTGCCTTGGTGAGGTTGAACACACCTGCTTTTGCGGCGGTGAAGGCGCATTGCAGACGCAAAGGGGTGAGGCCTACGATCGAGCCGATATTGATAATATTACCGCCCTGACCCTGCTTTTCCATCTGTTTGATGGCAGGCTTGGAGCAATAATATACGCCGTTCAAGTCTACATTAATAATGCGTTGCCACAGATCATCATCATACTCATGAATAGGTTTGCGATCCTCAACACCACCGTTAATGCCGGCGTTGTTTACAAGGCAATCAAGCCTTCCATAGAGAGCGACGGTTTTATCAATCATTTCCTGGGCACTTTGTTTATTGCTGACATCCGTGATAATGGCGGAGCATTCGCCGCCGACTGCCTTTACGGCATTCACCACTTCATCCAATGTGGCAGCGGTGCGGCCTGCAACGACTACCTTGGCACCATTGGCGGCAAATTGCTTCGCCATGGCACTGCCAATGGCTCCGCCGCCACCAGTAATAATAACAACTTTTCCCTTTAGATCTTCAACGGATACCATAAGTTCCAACCTCCAATTATTAAGCTGCAACCTTGCGCTTTTGTTTATAGCTGTCAAACAGCACTGCGCCCGCCATGAGTGCACCTTGCACCGCAACACGCATTGTTGTTGGCAAACCGAGGAAAATGATCGCGTTTTCTGCTGCGAATACGAGCAAAACACCGATCAGGATACCAATGGGGGAGCACTTGCCGCCGATCAAACTTACACCGCCGACCACGCATGCGGCAATCGCGCGGAATTCCCAGCCATCCCCTGTTTCGGGAAGGCCCAGACCCAGATCCAATGTCAGCATAATGCCTGCGAAACCTGAGAGGAAAGCAGAAATCACATAAGCTTCCATGCGCATTTTTGTTGCGGAGACACCCGACAAAATCGCCACTTCGCGGTTATCACCCGTTGCCAGAAGCCGACGACCCCATAATGTCTTTTTAATAACAACAAAGGCAATGGCAAACAAAACGACCATGATCCAGAAAGGAGGAAGCATTCCCAGAAACTTTTGCTTGAAGAACTCGCCAAGCGCAAAGTTAGGAACCTTATCCAGCGAGAATTGATATCCCTTGATGAACAGGTAACGTGCGCCGCCGACAATGTAGAGCGTTCCCATTGTAGCAACGAAGTCAGGCACACCAAAATGCACAACCAGCAGACCGTTCACCAATCCGATGATGATGCAGCAAGCCAGAGCGAAGAGGATCGCCGTCCACCCCGACCAGCCATAATCGCATACGAAGGAAGCCATGATGATACCCGCAAAGCCCGCGACACGCCCAGTGGAGATATCCACATTGCCCGTCATCAGCGGAAATGCCGCACCCAGAGAACATACGGCAATAAAGGGGATTTGCGTAAACATCGCGGAAAAGTTGCTGATGGTCAGGAAATCCGGTCGAATTAAGGTGGTAATTGAAATGATCACCAGCAACGGTATGGTCACACTAACTTCATCCAGCCGAAGAAATCGACGGAAGGCAGATGTTCTTTTCCGAACGAGCGGTTGACTGTTTTGCATATTATCTCTCCTCCCTATCAAAGTGTGATGCGCTTGGCTTCCATGCGCTTGCGCTGAATATCCATCAGTACAGCCAGCACAAGAATCGCGCCGATCAAGACCAGTTGCAGGTTGGTATCAACCTTGAGCAGACGTAGACAGTTCCATAGTACATGGAACAGCAATACGCCCAGGCCAACGCCATATATGGATCCCTTCCCGCCGGACATGCTGATACCGCCGATGGCACAACAGATGATGGCGCGGAATTCGCGACCCGATCCATAGGTGGAGGAGGCGGATTGACTGGTCAGCACATCAAACAGACCGCTGACGGCTGCGAGCGCACCGGCCAGAATGAAAACCAAGAGTTTGATCTGGTTCACATTGATACCGGCCATCTGAGCGGCTTCCTTGTTGCCACCCACAGCGCGCAAACGATACCCGAAAGTGGTTTTGCGAACCACAAAATCCAGAATCACGATAATGGCGATGAAAACGAAGAACAGCCATGAAAGCCCAAGTGGTTTGGGACGGGTAAAAACTTTGGTACCAAGCGACTCAATCGGAATGGTCAAACCGTCACTAAACGTTATTGCAAGTCCCTGACAGATAAACTGTGTTGCAAGGGTGGTAATCCAGGAACTCAGCCCGAGTGTAGTAATCAGGAATCCGTTGAGCGCGCCAACCAGCATTCCAACCAAAAGAGTGGCGATGATGCAGGGAATCAAAGGCCACCCGAGATTGTTGGCGGTGATTCCGCAGATAACGCCAGCCAGACAGCCGGACATGCCGACCGATAAGTCGATTTCTCCTACCATGATCACCAGCGATTCCGACAGCGATGCCATACCGATAAAGATGCTGCCTGTCAGGATGGTGGAGAAGTATTTCCATGTCAGCAGGCTTTCATTAATGCTAGCCGTAACCGCCATGATAATCAAAATCGGGATCAGAATACCAATTTCCGGCGTCATGAGCAGTCGAACCGGCAAACCGCCGTTCCGTTTTTTCATTTCGCTTGTCGCTTGAG
>Ga0302289_1000134_pt1 | contig 41918 bp, 45 predicted proteins | sample III_Fen_N1_2_FD_194552 | JGI IMG/M metagenome (GOLD analysis project Ga0302289, IMG submission 194552) | Peat permafrost microbial communities from Stordalen Mire near Abisko, Sweden - III_Fen_N1_2 | ecosystem: Environmental > Terrestrial > Soil > Wetlands > Permafrost | place: Sweden: Abisko... | reverse complement strand
CCGCGCCAAGATGTCCGACGAAACCATCGAGGTGACGAACTTCCGCGATGGCACAGTCCGCACCACGGAAAATCCGCTTCCCGGCGGCATGGGTGACGGACACGGCGGCGGGGATTTGGGCTTGATTGCGTCGTTTGTGCGTATGGAGCGCGGGGAAGAAGGCGCGGTGAAAAGCTCGATTCGGGATGCGATTCAAAGCCACCTGATCTGTATCGCGGCGGAGGAATCCAGACTGAATCATACCGTCGTCGATATCCACAACGTCGGCTGACAACACTGTATTGAACGGGTAACAACCCGACTAACATTAAGAAGGAGAATCGCTATGCAGCAGCAAAGAACACGCGCGGCCTCATTTTTGCTCGTCATGAGCTGGATCTATATCATACTCGCTTTGGGTATGATCGCGTACGCGCTCTACAATCTGACGAACACCAGCGTGAAGCTCACGTTTGCGGGCGTTACGGATGCGGTATTCTTAATCATCGGCGGCGCGCTGGGTATTCTCGCGGGCATCTTCGGACTCGCGAGCAAAAATCTCAAACGTTGCCGCCTGCTTGGCCTCATTCTGCTCGCCATCGCCGCCATTCCGCTCGTAATCAATCTACTCGCGGGAGAAGCGCTGGCAACATACTGGAGAAACATTGCGGTGATGGTGCTGCCGTTTCTCTACCTGATCGCCGCTTTGGTGAAGCGCAGCGAGAAGAAACCGGTGACGGTTCTCGCGTCCAACACGCCATATGCACCCACCGCGCCGCAACCCGCTCCGATACCACAACCTGTGGCTCAGGCGGAAAGCAAGCCCGCCGAACCGGAAAAAAAGCCGGAAAAGCAGCCGCAAAACTCTGATTTCTGACTCAACTTACGCGGCATAGAACGGTGCGCATAACACGATCAATCATGAAAAATGGCATGAAAAATTTGCCGAAAAGCTCTTGCATTTTGATAGGGTCTGTTGTATCATAATCAAGCGGCTTGGGGCATTAGCACAGTTGGTAGCGCGCAACGTTCGCAATGTTGAGGTCGGGGGTTCGAATCCCCCATGCTCCACCAAGCAATAGAACCCCCGTCTTACAAAGGCGGGGCTCTTTTTTTGACGAGAGGCTTATTCGTAAATATGTAGCACTTTAGAGCCCTATAAAAAATCGCAACAGAATAGGACTATTACAGACGAAACATCTGTGGACAGGCGATAACACGCCAGACAGGGATTCATGATCATGGAAAGTATAACTAAGGAAGTCAGCCGCAGAAAGACGTTTGCGATCATTTCGCATCCTGACGCGGGCAAGACTACGCTCACCGAAAAACTGCTGCTCTTCGGCGGGGCGATTCGCCTCGCGGGCACGGTCAAGGGTAGAAAAGCGAGCAAATACGCCGTATCGGATTGGATGGAAATCGAAAAGCAAAGGGGCATTTCGGTCACATCCAGTGTGTTGAATTTCGACTATGACGGTTATCGCATCAATATTCTCGATACGCCCGGGCATCAGGATTTCAGCGAAGATACCTACCGCACGCTGACCGCGGCGGACAGCGCGGTGATGCTCATAGACGGCGCGAAGGGCGTTGAGGAGCAAACCAAGAAGCTCTTCCACGTTTGCCGCATGTTCGGCATCCCGATTTTCACGTTTGTCAATAAACTCGACCGCCACTGCAAGAGCCCGCTCGCGCTCATGGAAGAGATCGAATCGACACTCGGCATCCGCGCTTATCCCATGAACTGGCCGATCGGCATCGACGGAGACTTTCGCGGTGTTTACGACCGCCGAACCAAGCGCATCGAGCTCTTTACCGGCGGAAGTCACGGTCAGGAGACCACCGTTTCTGACGAGGGAGACCTCGAAGATGAGCGCTTCCGCACTATCCTCGGCGATTATCTTTATGATCACCTGCTCGAGGAAATCGAGCTGCTGGAGATCGCGGGAGATGAGCTGGACATGGACAAAGTCCGCGCGGGGGAACTCACGCCGATGTTTTTCGGCAGCGCGATGACCAACTTCGGCGTTCGTCCGTTTTTAGAGGCGTTTATCGAGATGGCGCCGTCACCCTATGCTAAGCGGCACAGCGACGGCACCGTGGAGCCGGACAGCGAGGATTTCTCCGGCTTTATCTTCAAGATTCAGGCGAATATGGACCCCGCGCACCGCGACCGCATCGCTTTTTTGCGCATCTGCTCCGGCAAGTTTGAAAAAGGCATGGAGGTCGTCCATCAGCGCACGAATAAAACCATGCGTCTTGCGCAGTCCCAGCAGTTTCTCGCGCAGGAGCGCGTGAGCGTAGAGGAAGCATACGCGGGGGATATCATCGGCGTGTTCGATCCCGGCTGTTTCTTAATTGGAGATACCCTATGCAACGGAAAAAACGCGTTTAAATTTGAAGGCATCCCCATGTTTCCTTCCGAGCATTTTGCGGAGGTGCATGCCGCTGACTCCGGCAAGCGCAAGCAGTTTCTCAAGGGCATCAAGCAGATTTCCGAAGAGGGCGCGATTCAGGTGTTTAAGCAGCCGGATCTCGGCACAGAACGCTTCACCATCGGTGTCGCGGGCGCGTTGCAGTTTGAGGTGCTCGAATATCGTCTGAAGAACGAGTACAACGTGGAGATCAGCATTCGCAAACTGCCGTATCAACTCGCGCGCTGGATCGTCGCCGATCACTTTAATAAAGACATGCTCGCGTATACGGACACGCTGCTGTTGGAAGATCATTATCTGCGCCCGGTGGTGCTCTTTAAAAACGAGTGGTCGCTCGCCCGCATGGAGGATAAGAACAAGGACGTCAAGTTCCTAGACATCGCGCCGGTCAACTGAAAACAGTAACAACGATAGATAGAACGTTCATCGGAAATTTTCCAAGAAAAGGCATGTTGCGATTGACATGTCTTTTTTTTGATCTATAATGAGTGAGTGGTCACTCATTTTTAACGAAATACGGATCTGTTCCAATTATACTTCGAAAAAAACACGTTTGATTTGGAGGAGTGAATCGATTGAAAGAAACCAGTTATGACATTCAGGAGTTCTTGCAGGATTATGCGGAAGATTCGCCGGATAAAGAAATTCGCATCATCAACGCCGCAATCAATATTTTCTCCGAAAAAGGGTTTGAGTCCACGCGGACAAAAGAGATCGCCGAGCGCGCGGGCGTCGCGGAAGGTACGATTTTTCGTTATTTCCCCAATAAGAACGCGATTCTTGAGCGCATGGTTCCGCTGCTCATCCGCGTGATGATGCCGCGCATTAGCGGGCCAATCGAACGGATCATTTCCGCGCACACAACCGACTCTGTGGAAGAAATCTGGTTTGAAATCCTGACCGACCGCATTCAGATGATACGTGACAACGGGCGATTCATTCGGTCGGTATTGCCGGAGCTGATTCACCGCGCACCACTGCTCAATCAACTGAAAACGAGCATACTGCCGGTCATCGAGTTATATGTGACAAAGGTCGTGGATTATGGCAAAGCGCGCGGGGAGCTAGACAGCGCGCTGAACCCGCATCTCGTCGTGCAGCAACTGATCGGGTTCATACTCTCGTATAGTATGATTGGCGGCACGGATGCGGCTGATATCACAAGGGATGTTCGAGAATACTTAAATTATGCAATGCGGGGGTGGAGCTTAACATGCAAACCATAACGGCAACGGGAATCATCAAACGATATGGAAAAGAAGAGGTGCTCAGCGGAGTCGATCTGAACTTGCAAGCGGGAGAAATCCTCGGTGTACTCGGCCCATCCGGCGCGGGCAAAACAACATTGGTGAAGTGCCTGTTGGGTACGCTCAAGATAGATGGCGGCGAGGTGGAGATATATGATACGCACATGCCAAACCTCGCCATGATGGATCGCATCGGCTACATGGCGCAGCAGGACGCGCTCTACGAGGACCTGACCGGCTTGCAAAACCTCATCTTCTTTGCGCAACTCAAGGGCATGAGCAAGCACGCGGCAATCGAGCAGGCACATGCACTCATGCGTCTTGTCGAACTGGATCGGGACGAGAACAAGAAGGTCGTACACTATTCCGGCGGTATGAAGCGCAGACTCTCGCTGACCGCGGCGCTGATTGGTGACCCGGATGTGATCGTGCTGGACGAACCGACCGTAGGCATCGACCCCGTACTGCGAGAGCTATTTTGGGCAGAGTTTCAGCGGCTCAAATCGCTCGGTAGATCGATCATCGTCACCACGCACGTGATGGACGAGGCGGAGAAGTGTGACCGATTGATCCTGATTCGTTCCGGAGACATCATCGAAAACGGAACGCCGGAAGAATTGAAGCGCAGAACAGAAGTCGGAACGCTGGAGGCGGCGTATATCGCCTCCGCAAAGCGCAACACTATGGATGGAGGTGCAGCATGAAGATTTTCGTGATAGCGGGGCGGTTGATCCGCCAAATCGCGGGGGATAAGCGTACACTTGTTGTGATGCTGATCGCGCCAGTGCTGATCATGACGCTGCTATTTCTGCTGCTTGGCAACGGGGTAACGAAGGCGAATATCGACATCGTATCCAGCGACTATGTAGCGTCGGAAGCCTTACTGAAGTTAGCGGATGTTTCGCTTGTGTCTACACAAGCGGAGGCAATTGATCGCTTGAACAACGGAAAGAGCGACGGATATATCTTCGAAAGCCGCTATGTCGCCGAGGGGACGGATCCGTCGGTCACCGCGCTGACCAAGCGCGCGTTTATGCAGTACGCACAGGAGCAAAACTTCACATCGATGCCGACGCAACTCTCATCTCAGGCGGAGAAGCTGATGCAGCAGCCGAATGTGGAGCTGTATTACGGATCGGAAGATTTTGTGCAGTTTGATTTTCTCGCGCCGAGCATGATGGGGTTCATCATCTTTTTCCTTGTGTTTCTGCTGGCGGGCATCGCGTTTTTGCGGGAGCGCATCAGCGGTACGCTGGATCGCATCCTCGTGTCTTCTCTGCGCCGTGGTCAACTGGTCGCGGGGTATTTTCTCGGCTTTGGCGTGTTCGCCGCGCTGCAAACGGTTGTGATTCAGCTGTTTCTTGTGTTTGTGCTCAAGATTCACACGGGTACAAATTTTCCGCTGGTGCTGCTGATCAATCTCACCATCGCGGGCACGTCGCTAGCCATGGGCACGCTATTTTCGGCATTTGCGCGAAACGAGTTTCAGTTGTTTCAGTTTATCCCGATTGTGATCATCCCGCAGGTGATGTTTTGCGGTCTGTTCAACCTTCGCGAAACGCCGCAAGTGTTGCAATACCTTGCAAAAATCTTTCCGCTCACATATGGCGCGGACGCGCTGAGAAAGGTGATGCTGCATGGTGCCGGGTTTGCAGATGTGGCTGGAGATATTTTGATTATGCTGGGGTTTACGACGTTGTTCTTCGTGCTCAATATTCAAGTGCTCAAAAAATACAGAGCACTCTAACAAGTTATTTCGCGCACGAATCAATCAAACTAAGAATACTCAGTACTGTGAAATAAAAGAAAAAATCACAAGAGAATCCGGTAAACGGGTTCTTTTTTGACGCTGTGTCGGGTATGATAGGGGAGAAAAGATTGAGAAAGGGAGAAGGCCATGATCGACTTTCAAAACGCCACGTTCCTTAAGCTTCGCCCCGTTGCGGACAACACGTTTTCATCCGTGATTGTGCCAATGTTTATACCCGGTGAAGAAATCCTCTGCTCGTTTCAGACGGTTCGCGACGGTGTGGTGTTCACCAATAAACGCATTTTCGCAATCAATGTGCAGGGAATCACCGGCAAGAAGAAAGATTTTACTTCGCTGCCGTATAGCAAGATTCAAGCGTTTTCGGTAGAGACCGCGGGTGTGCTCGACCTCGACAGCGAGTTGGAACTTTGGTTTGCCAGCATGGGCAAGGTTAGGTTTGAGTTTGTCAGCCGTGCGGATGTTTCCGGCATCTGCCGCATCATATCCGGCTTTGTGCTGCAATAAATTACTGATTGTTGATACACATGATTCTGCTTTATTCGGAAAGGAAGTATTATGTTTTCTGATTCATTCGGCGGCTTCGGCGTCATGTTTACGATCATTCCCTTCTTATTTTTACTTGTTTTCGCCTTTGTATTTGTGTTCATTATCATTAATGTTGTAAAAGGTGCGAAAAGATGGAAACTGAACAACGATTCGCCCGTGCTGACGGTGGACGCAAAGGTCGTGACCAAGCGTTCGGATGTGAGTTATCGTCACAACATGAATACCAACAATAACACCAATAACATGATGAATATGGGATATTCGTCAACTACCTATTACATCACGTTTGAGGTGCAAAGTGGAGATCGAATGGAGTTCAACGTGCAGGATTCAGAATACGGAATGCTGACCGAGGGCGACAAAGGCAACCTGACGTTTCAGGGGACACGCTATCTCTCCTATGTGCGGGACACGCGGATTTAGTGAAACCAAATAGATAAGGAACCAAAATGAACGTTAGAAGCACAGTCAAGGCGATCGTTCTGCACGAGGGCAAAGTGTTGCTCAATCGTTGCAGAGACGCAAATAACGGGGAGTATTTTTCGCTTCCCGGCGGCGGGCAGGAGCAGTTTGAAACCATGGCGGAGGCTCTCCATAGGGAATGTCTGGAGGAGACCGGCTACTCCGTTGAGACGGTTCGTTTTTGCGCGCTGATGGAGGAGATCTGCCTTGATCCGTTCATCCGAGAGCGTTATCTGCAATATGCTCATAAGATGCTGCATTTTTTCGTCTGTCGCCTGACCATGACTCAGCGCGTGGAGCCGACAGAAACGGACGATTTGCAAATTGCCACCGAATGGATTCCCGTAGAGGATGTGCCGCAGATCAACCTGCTGCCCAAAGAAGTGCGCGAGGCATTTTCCCGACTCATCGCCGAAGAAGCGCCACTCTTTCTTGGATCGGTTTATTTGGAGCACAATCATGGATAATCAAACCGACAATTGCATCCTTATCAAGCCTGACGAAACGATGCTAACCGAGATCGCGTCCTATCGCGCGGCGTTTTTAGCGGCAGGGGACAGCATGGACGGAACTGGCCCGCTGCGCATAAAGGAAGACCCGGAGGAATGGCTCGAGGTTTGCCGCGCGGGGGAACACCGCGAGACGACACCACCTAAGTGGGTTCCTTCCGAACAGTTTGTCTTCTTTCGCGAACGCGATTCAAAAATCGTCGGCATGATTCAATTCCGGCATGAGTTCAACGACTTTCTGCGAGAGTTTGGCGGCAACATCGGTTATTCGGTGCATCCTGATGAGAGGCGCAAGAGCTACGCAAAGCGCATGCTGACAGACTGCCTGAAAGTTTGCCGCGCGTTCGGGCTGGATCGCGTGCTCATCACATGCGTTGTAGAAAACGAGGCGAGTAAGCGAACGATTCTCTCTTGCGGCGGAGTGTATGACAAAACCGTTTATTGCGAGCGGGATCATGTCACGTTGGAACGGTATTGGATATCATTGGTTTGATGTAAGGAAAGAGGGAGAAAACACATGGGCGAACTGCAAAAATTGCCGAACATCGCGGAAAAACTGGAAGCGCAACTAACCGAAGTCGGTGTACCGACCATCGACTCGCTAAAGGCAACGGGTAGTCGTGAAGCATGGCTCAGAATTGCGGCCATCGACCCTTCCGCTTGCTATATGCGACTCTGCGCGCTGGAAGGCGCGATTCAAGGTGTACGCTGGCATTATCTCGATGAAGAGACGAAGAAAGACCTCAAGGCATTTTATCAGCTTAATAAAGCTTGACGTGATGTAAAAAAGAACGCAAAGTGTTTTATCAGCCTGATAAAGAATTTATGATTAGCAACACTAAGATGTCCGGTGGAAACACCGGATTTTTTATATAGAAACAGCTTGACACTGTCGGTCTATCATGTTAGACTGAGATCGTCTAAAACATTAGACTGAACCAAATGAGCAATACTCTGGGTTTCAAATAACAGTTCAGGAGAAGCAAATGGAACAAGAATCAAATTTGACCAATGCAGATTGGCGGTTGATGGACATCGTTTGGGATCATGAGCCTCTCGAGTCGCCGGAACTCTGCCATCTTGCGGAAGAGAAACTTGGTTGGAAGCGAACGACAACCTATACGGTAATCAAACGACTCTGTGAAAAGGGGTATCTTGCCAGCGAGGCTTCGGTAGTGACTTCGCGAATCGCGCGCCAGGAAGCAGGAAAGCGGGAAGGCGGCCAGCTCGTTAACCGCGGGTTCAAGGGCTCGCTGCCAGCGTTTATCGCCGCGTTTCTGGAAGGCGGCGACATATCCGGCGAGGAGGCAGCGCAGATTGAGAAGCTCCTGCAAGAATATCGCGGGAGGAGCTAGTGTATGACGGATCTTTTTCGCACTGTTCTAAACATGAGCGTCACCGGCGCAATCGCTGTTCTCGTCGTGGTTCTACTGCGGTTACCGCTTAGGCGCGCACCGCGCTGGATTCGTTGCGCTCTGTGGGCGGTTGTGTTTGTCCGGCTTCTTGTGCCGTTCAGCTTTTCCTCGTCGGTTTCGCTTCTTGGTAGCGTTGGCGCACCCGAGCCTGTGAACGGCGTTGTTGCGTATCTTCCGTCGGACTCTGCCGAAATGGCAAACGGCATAGCGGATCGTACAACGAGCGTAACGCAAGTGTTACCAATAGCTGAATCTTCTAGCGAAAACGCGAATTCCATCGCACCCACCCCGTTTGCAAGTGCCGATCCGATGCAAATTTGGCTCGTAATCGGCACGGCGGTCTGGTTGGTTGGGATAGCAGGTTTGCTTATTTACGCAATCGCACAATATATCCGGCTCCAGAAACGTGTGCGCGACGCGGTGAGAGTAGAACTGGATGTGTTTGAGACAGACGCGGTCACGTCGCCGTTCGTAATGGGTATTCTCCGTCCGCGCATCATACTGCCGGTAGGCATGCCCGCGCGCGAACGGGAACTGGTTTTGCTCCATGAGCGTGCGCATATTTTTCGGCTGGATCACGTCGCAAAACCATTGGCGTTTCTAATTCTTGCAGCTCATTGGTTCAATCCATTCGTGTGGCTCGCATTTAAACTCTTTTGCGAAGACATGGAGGCAAGTTGTGACGAGCGCGCGATCAGCGAACTAGATCACGAACAGATTGCTTCCTATGGGGAAACGCTGTTGCGCCTTGGTACGCGCCGCGCGGCCTTTGCCGGAGGCCCGCTCGCCTTTGGGGAACATTGTACGAAAGGGAGGATTGTCAACGTGTTGAATTATAAGAAACCTACGTTTTGGATCGTTGTTGCGGCGCTACTTGTGGCAGGGGCTCTGGCGGTTGTGCTGCTGGCCAATCCGCTTATTAAGCCGAAACAGGCTCTTGAGCCATCGGTGAAAGAAATGGATCTGATCGATATACAACCATCTTTTTTTGATCAAGAATCGTATGATGTGCCAGAAACTGGATCATTTGGTGTGGGTGCTAACCCATCTCAGCTGGTAGAATATAGTATGGACATCAGTGTAATCGGCGACAAGATCGTTACTGCGGAATCGCTTGCTGAATTTTCGAACCAACTCGTCAACGGACAAACCTACATAAAGGCATATCTGAAAAAGAATGCCGAGGGCTGTTATGACAGCGTTGTGGCAAATGGCAAGGTAGATTATGTGATCATGAATGATGATTGGTATTCATATTATATGAGAAGTAGTCCACCGATGATCAGAATTGGTAAAATGTACTGGCACTGTTCCCAATACTATGTGTTTATGATCCTACATCCGGAGTCACTCCACTGGCAGCACTTCGGCTACGCAGAGTATTTGGGAGGTGTGCTGAACCCTTATGACATGTGGTTGGCAAAGCTCAACCGAGAGGGGATTGCACTGCCGATGGGGTCATATGTGATGTCATACTTCGACAAAGGTGGATCCAAGAATAATCTGACAAACGACGATTATCGCCTAATGGTGGACTCCGTGGCATACTATTGCATCCAAAACGGCATGAATTGGGGAACGGCGTATGAGTCGTACCCAATCACCGAGATCTACGGCTTCACCGAACCCGCGGAGCAGGGGGACGACATGAGCGTGGCGATGGCGTCGTCGTTCTGTGCGTATCTGGCGGAACACTACGGTTTTGATCGGCTCACCAGCTACTGCTCCGGTCAGATGGATTTCCATGAGGCGTTTGGAATTTTGTTTGATCGAGCGTATGCCAAATGGCAAAAAACGATTCTAAAAGAGTTCTCGTAAATTCTCCCAAATATTGGTTAGTGACCGGGAGCCGTTCGTTTAGACGGCTCTTTTTCAATAGTAAATATTTAAGTAAATACGAAATGAGTAAGTACGAGGGGGTATTTTGAGAATTTCGAAAGTAATTGACATATACCGGAAATTACGTTATGATCTAATAAGTGACATATGTCGAAAACATAAGGAGAAAACCATGCCAAATCATGACGGAACTGGGCCCGCGAAGGGCTGCTGCAACGAAGGCGAACACAAAGAGAACGGATGCGGATGTGCAAACAAGCAACAACATCAAGGTGAAGAAGGCAAATGCTGCCACGATGGAGAGAAGCACCGACACCATGGATTGCATCAGGTACAAGAAGGCGGATGCTGCTGCAAGACCGAAGAAAAATAACTTCTGGTTCAGCCAGTGCCTTTAGATCGATTGACGGCGCGACGGCGTGAGAGTAAACTGTCAATAGCGATTTGGTCACACATCGCTTTGCGCGAGAGCCCAACGCTGAAGTGCGAGGAAGAGTGATATGCCAAGACCGAGAAAATGCCGCCGCGTTTGCTGCCTGCCGTGGAATTTGACATTTGGCCCGCTTGGTGATCGTGCGGCAGAAGACAGCGTGATCATGTCGGTTGACGAATATGAAACAATCCGCCTCATCGATCAGATGGGGTTTACGCAGGAAGAATGCGCAGCGCAGATGAATGTTGCGCGCACGACGGTGCAAGGCATTTATAACGACGCGAGAAAAAAGCTTGCGGATGTATTGGTTAACGCAAAGAGTCTTGTGATTCAAGGCGGCGATTATACGCTCTGCGACAGCAGAGAAGAAACCTGCGCATGCGGCGGTTGCCGAAAACATCGCGGCGGAGAACAACAGAAATAGAACATGAACAGATCATGTGAAAAGACGGAGCCGTCATAATCAGACAGCTCCGTTTTTGTTTACTCGGTATTATTTTGAGCGCGTTGGCTTGGTTTATTCTTCCGCGTCGTCGGTGTCGTCCGGTTCCGCATCCGGCAAGGCGCCGAGCACAATGTTTGTGTTATGATCGTCCATCTGCTCCACCGCGCGCAAGTTTCGCGTGATGGCGCGCGTGCGGGTGCCGATGAGTTGCTCCAGATCGTCGTCCACCTGCTGCAAGCGCTTGCGGGAACTCGCCAGCACGTTGCCAAACTTCTGAAACTCCGTCTTCACCGCGCCGAGTACGCGCCAGACCTCGCTGCTGCGCTTCTGAATCGCAAACGAGCGGAAGCCCATCTGCAAGCTGTTGAGCAGCGCCGCCATAGTAGAAGGGCCAGCGATATTGACGCGATACGTGCGCTGGAGATCCTCCACGAGCCCGCGGTTGACCACCTCGGCATAGAGTCCCTCAAACGGCAGGAACATAATCGCAAAATCGGTCGTGTTTGGCGGGTCGATGTATTTATCGCGAATTTTCGCCGCTTCCTGCTTGATGCGCTGCGTCAGCAACAGGATCGACGCGGCAATCGCCTCCGGTGAGCCGGCCTCGTACGCATCCTGCAGATTGGAATACAGGTCAGCGGGGAACTTGGAGTCGATGGGCAGATAGACCGGCGCACCGTCATCCGTGGGCAACTTGACTGCGTACTCCACGCGTTCCGTGCTGCCAACCTTCGTGACGGCGTTCGTTACATACTGTTCGGGTGCGAGGATTTCTTCCAGAATCGCGCCGAGCTGGATCTCGCCCAGCATGCCGCGCGTCTTTACGTTGCTCAGCACCTTCTTGAGGTCGCCTACGCCGTTGGCGAGCGTCTGCATTTCACCCAAACCCTTGTGAACCTGTTCCAAGCGTTCGTTGACGAGCTGGAAGGACTGCGCGATCTTCGTTTCGAGCGTTTTTTGGAGTTTTTCATCCACGATCATACGCATTTCGTCGAGCTTCAGCGCGTTTTCGGTTTGCAGCGCGAGCAGTCTGCGCTCGACTGTTTGACGAATTGCCTCCAACTTTTGCTCGTTGTTGAATTCAAACGACTTCAGCCGTTGCTCGTTGCCGAGTTCAAAGGTTTTAAAGCGAGATTCGCCCTGCGCGTCCGCTGCGCGCTGCTGGTCGAGAATCATGCGACCCAAATGCGAAATAGAGGACTGCACGCTTTCGCTAAGCTCCCGGCGCAGGTCGGAGAGCGCATGGTTGAGATCGTCCTGCATCGCGTCGTGCAGCGCCTGCTGCCTGCGGAGGATGTAGAAAAGCAGGAATATCATCGCGGCAAACACAACGACAGAAATGATCAATAGAATGAGATTAGTTGTCATAGATTCTCCTCTTACACAATGATCAATAGTATGAGATTAGTTGTCATAGATTCTCCTCTAACACTAGGAATGGATCAGGTGAACGCCAGCGCGGAGACAATCAGTGTCTGCGCGAGGATATATGTGGTCATGACGATGACGTTTCTGTAACGAACGGGGTGGTGAAACGCGTCTATCGAGAGCGTAGTGTCGGAAATTGCGAATAGCACGCCGCCTACTATAGCGAGCCAGCGATGCGCAGAAACACTATAGAGCGTAAACAGTGCGGCGCAGGAGACCATCGAGCCGATGATCAACATATAGAGAAAACTCGGCGGGCGAAGTTTTTTCGGCATCCCCCTCCAAATGTATCGCATAAGCGTAACCGCGCAGGCGATATTGGCGACGATCAGTAGTGTAAGGACATACCACGGGGGTGTGATGGCAAGCCTTTGCGAAAAACTGATGATGTAAAAGACATGACCGGTAGCAAAGGCGATAATGCCAGCGGGGAAGGCCCAGCGCCGCGGGCGGAGCAGGAGGATGACATCTCCAACAAATCCGCTGAGGATGGCGGTGAGTACCAAAGGGGAAGGCGACTTGGCAAACAGCGCATAGCAGGCGGCGAGCAGCGGCATCAACAGGCACTTACTGATTCGGCGAAGCGTCAGTCGATCCCGGCTGGCGCTGGCGAAGAGCTGTAGGACGCTGTCGAGCAGATACAGCCCGGCAAAGAGATAACGCAATATGGTGTTCCCCCAAATTCAAACGGCTGTGTTTAGTATAACATAACAAACCTGCGGGAAGAAGATATCCCGCAGGTTGTTGCTCAATAGAATGCTGTTGTTGTCTGCAATCGGTGGTAATGAAATTAGAATAGGGATTCAACGAACAGACTGAACTCTTTATTTTCTGCCGAACACTTTTTCAACGCGTTTGAGGTATAAGTCCCAATCGTTAAAGGTTAGCAACGTTTGCAGAAGGCTTTTTGTCGAGGCGCGCAATTCGTCATCTGTTGCGTGCGGCAGATCAAAATAGGTGAAGAACTGTTTGCCGGGAAGATGGGTTTTCGCGTTGACGACGATAGCCGTAATCGGGATGTCGCAATCGAGCTTCTTACGAATTCTGCCCAAATGCGAAACACCTTCAATTTTATACTGAAAATCGATCGATTCTTTGAGTAGAATGCCCAGGAACGTGTCGATATTCAGCGGGGTGAATTTGTTCGCCGCGGCTTCGATATCAAAGTTTTTGTTGAGCTCACCGGCAAGCGTGGCATAGGTCAGCAGGGGAGTGGAGCCACTCTCGATCATTTGCTCTACCGCATTGGCAAGATCCAATCCTTCCGGCTGTTGATAGCGCGAAATCTCTCGAACCAGAATTTGAGCAATCTGATATGCAACGTCCTTATCCGTATATTGAGGTTTTTCCATGTTGTTACCATCCTTCAGATCTATATGATAATGTAATTATCGTAACATATCGGTCTACTTGATAAATCAAACAATGGTCAGAATAAAGTAAAAACAACGTTGGAACTATGTAAAATCTCGAGCAAATGTACTAAAAATTCCGAAAAAACGCGATTATCGCAAAAAAATCGGCGAAAGTACTGAGAACCGCCAATAATAATCGATCATCTTGTATTGAAACGCGCTATTGCTTTTGTTATACTGTAGCCTGAAAGAATTTGGTATTCTCAGCATGACAAGGAGGAACTTCACACATGCATTATTCCAGTGAAGTGGAAGAAATGACCTGCGTCCTCAAGGGCGCAACGCATGATCCCGCTCCGATCCCCGAAGAGGGCAAGTGGGTCAAGGCAAAGCAGATCACCGACATCAGCGGTTTAACGCATGGTGTTGGCTGGTGCGCACCACAGCAGGGTGCCTGCAAACTCACACTTAACGTGAAAAAAGGTGTCATCGAAGAAGCGCTGGTCGAGACCATCGGCTGCAGCGGCATGACGCACTCGGCTGCCATGGCGGCGGAGATACTGCCCGGCAAGACCATCCTCGAAGCGCTCAACAGCGACCTCGTTTGCGACGCAATCAACACCGCCATGCGCGAGCTGTTTTTGCAGATCGTTTACGGACGCACGCAGAGCGCGTTCTCCGAAGACGGCCTGCCCATCGGCGCCGGACTCGAAGACCTCGGCAAGGGTCTGCGTTCGCAGATCGGCACCATGTATGGCACGCTTGCCAAAGGCCCGCGCTATCTCGAGATGGCGGAAGGCTACGTCATCGCCATCGCGCTCGATGAGGGCGGCGAGATCATTGGCTACAAGTTCGTGAACCTCGGCAAGATGATGGAAGCGATCAAAAAGGGCGTCGAGCCCAAGGACGCGTACGAGAAGAACATTGGTACCTACGGGCGTTTCGACCAAGCCGCCAAGGTTATCGACCCGCGGAAAGCGTAAGGAGGCAGCTATGGCTATTTTTGAAGGTTACGAGAGAAGAATCGATAAGATCAACACAGAGCTGGCCAAGTACGGCATCAACGGTATTGATGACGCCAAAGCCATCTGCGACGCGAAGGGCATCGACGTGTTTTCCATCGTGCGCGGCATTCAGATGATCGCGTTTGACAATGCCTGCTGGGCATACACCGTCGGCGCGGCAATCGCCATCAAGACCGGAGCCACCACCGCGGAAAAAGCGGCACAAGCAATCGGTCTTGGTCTCCAGGCGTTCTGCATTCCGGGTTCGGTTGCAGACCAGCGCGAAGTCGGCTTAGGCCACGGCAATCTCGCCGCAATGCTGCTGCGCGAAGAAACCAACTGCTTCTGCTTCCTGGCTGGCCACGAGAGCTTTGCCGCCGCAGAAGGCGCAATCGGCATCGCGAAGACCGCCAACAAAGTCCGCACCAAGCCGCTGCAGGTTATCCTGAACGGCCTTGGCAAAGACGCGGCGTACGTCATCTCCCGCATCAACGGATTCACCTATATGGAAACGGTGTATGACTACTACTCTGGCAAGCTGGACATCACCAAGACGAAGGCTTTCTCGGAAGGCGATCGCGCGAAGGTTCGCTGCTATGGCGCGGACGACGTGAACGAAGGCGTTGCCATCATGCGGCATGAGAACGTGGATGTTTCCATCACCGGCAACTCCACGAACCCGACGCGCTTCCAGCACCCTGTCGCAGGCACCTACAAAAAGTGGTGCATCGAGCACGGCAAGAAGTATTTCTCCGTGGCGAGCGGCGGCGGCACGGGCCGCACCCTGCATCCCGACAACATGGGAGCGGGCCCCGCGTCCTACGGCATGACCGATACGATGGGCCGTATGCATTCCGATGCGCAGTTTGCGGGCTCTTCGTCCGTTCCGGCGCACGTCGAGATGATGGGTCTCATCGGCATGGGTAACAACCCGATGGTCGGCGCAACAGTCGCCGTCGCGGTTGCTATCGAGCAGGCGAAATAAGAGTATACAAGCGACTAGAGAACATTCTCCGGCGACGGGGGATGTTCTTTTTTTCAGACGTATCAATTTTTTCAAACCGCAATATGATACAAGAATTCATTGCATATATCATATACAATTCTTGACATTCCAACTGAATTGGAATAAGGTAATTTGACCGTCGCTTTCAAGCGGACGGCCTTAAGTTAGAAAAATGAATGTCAGGGGAACACTACAGTGTCACACCAAAAGCAGTCCAACACGGGCTCCATTCTTTCCGTTCTCGGCGCACTCATACTCTGGAGTTCGTCTTTTGTCGCCATCAAGTTTGCGTATGCGACTTACCCGCCAATCACGCTCGCCGTGGTGCGGTTTGTGGTTGCGACGCTGATTCTCGGCGCGCTGACGTTGTTGCCGAAAAACCGTGTCCGCATAGAGAAAAAAGATATTTTCACGGTTGCCGTCTGCGGATTAACCGGAATTATGATGTATGCTGTGCTGCAAAATATTGCAATGCAGTGGACGTCTGCCTCCAGCGCGACGCTGATTATCGCGTCCTACCCGATCATTACGCTGCTGATGGAAGCTCTGATCTATAAAAAGAAACTCAACGCAGTCAAGATTATCGCGGTTCTCATCGCTATTGTCGGCGTTGTGATTCTCGCCTACGTGAAGGCGGAGTCGCGGCTGGAAGGCGAATTACTCGGCATCCTCCTGCTCGTTGCCGCAGGCGTCGTCTGGGCGGTCTATAACTTCATGACGAAAAAGGTGATCGACAAATACCCGCCGATTACGTTGCTGTTTTACTCTACGCTGTTCGGCACGATCCTCATGCTACCCTTAGCGCTGTTTGAGCGCGCGAAATGGCAGGCGCCGACACTCATGTCCTTCTCCATGATGATGTTTCTCGGCGTATTCTGCTCGGTCATCGCATTTTTGCTCTACAATCGCGGGCTCAAGACGATGGCGGCGAGTACGGTAACCTCCATGCTCAACCTTGTGCCGATCTTTGGTGTGTTTTTCTCCTGGCTGTTGCTTGGGGAGCAGGTTTCTCTGCGCAAGTTCGTCGGTGGGGCAATCGTAATCTTCGGCGTTATGCTCAGCGTGCGCAACAAAAAGGCGGAAACACTTCAGGAAACGCGAGAAGATTTGATGAAAGAACAATCAGCCGAAACTGTACATCTCGAAAAATCTTGAAGAATAAACGAAGAGCAGGAACGTGATTTGAGGTTGCTTTTTGGCGTATAGTGTTTATAATGTAGAAAAGTTTGATCAATCGGCAGTCCGGCGACGTTTTGCGCGTCAATCCGGTTTTCGGCGCTCGAGAAACGGATGAGAGTAACATGCGAATCGATGCGCCGGAGTGAATACACGGAGGTACACCATCATGCAAAGCAAACAAACGCAATCCATCCGAAGACTGACGACCGCGGGCGTTCTCGCGGCGGCCATCGTGCTGCTCACAACGATAGTCTCTATTCCCATGCCGGGCGGATTCGGTTATATCAACCTTGGTGACATGGGCGTATTGCTCGCGGGCATGCTGCTCGGTGGCGGCTGGGGCGCGCTCTGCGCGGGCGCTGCTTCCGCACTTTCAGATGTGCTGCTTGGCTACACCATCTATGCGCCCGCAACGTTTATCATTAAAGGTTTGGTTGCGCTGGTTGCGGGTCTGCTTTTCGCCAGAACGCAGAAAAAGATCCGCTTTGCGTCTCTCTATCTTGCCGCGCTGATCGTTCCGGCGGGATATTTCTGCTATGAACTGCTGCTCTATGGAGCGGCGACCGCTATCCCGAATATCATCTTTAACACCATTCAGTGCATGATCGGTGCGGTGGTTGCAACCGTCGTTGGCGTGATGCTGCTAAAAACAAAGTTGTTTACGCGTGAAAACGCGGCGCTGCCCATCTGCGCGGAGATTCTGCGGGAGCCAAAAAACGGGCCGGACGTGATATTGCTGGCGAGTCGCGCACAGTCTGAACTGATTTTGAAAGCTGGGGACATGCTCTCCGTGCAAGGTATCATGGCGCGTATTGTCGCCCTGGACGACAATGGCGCGTTTGATCGGCTCAGTGCCATGCAACGGGAAAACTTTCTGCCAAATGGCAAGCCGTTTGTTCGCGTGGAAGACAGCGACACGACCCCGAAGGCGGTCATGCTGGCGGCGGTAGAAGCAATTGGAAAATAGTACTTTTCTATAAACCGCTGTCGCTTCAACGACATGCGAATGGAGTAAAAAAAACAGTAATTGAATTCAAAGCACGCGAAGCGGTTCATCCGCCGCGTGCTTTTGTCTAGAAAGCCTTTCTGAGTTCATATTTCAGTTGAAAGATGTGTAGTTTGCGCACGGATTTAACACCATATGTTGTATGCGGCGGCCTAATCTTGAACAATGTATTACAATATTTAGTTTGCTATTGCAAATTGTTCGCGTTTTCCGTAGAATTTTTCCTTAGGAGAATACTATGAACCTGAACGATTACAGTTCGCTCCAAAATAATACTTCAGCATCGGATTCGAGCCTTTACGGCAACGGGTCTGTTTATAGTCTAACGCCGCAAGCTCAAACGGGTGCTTATGGCGCATGCGCTTATCCTTCTCGCATGAACGCTTCCGCGGGGGTGAATAGCAATGCACCGTCGCAGAACCGATCTGTCTACGACTCCGGTGCTGCGGGCAGCGGCGTACAGCGTCAAGCTGGCGGCGGCGCTCCTTCGGGCAGCTATCACCAAACCCGAAATTCTGCACAGGGATATGATACGCGCATCAACGGCAGCAGCGGCGCACAACACTATCGAACCAACTACAACGTCGTTGTAGGCGAAGAAAACGCGGTTCCAAAGTTGAAACCCGCTTCCGGTTCGGCTAACGGCTCCAGCTCAAAAGGCGCTGCTTCTGCTTCCGTGCAAAAGCCACCAAAGGATAAAGTCACTTCCGGTTCGGGCAGCGGTTCCGGTTCGAACAAGGGAGGAGGTTCCTCCGGCAAAAAACCACCGAAGAAAAAAACGTTGAAGCAACGGTTTCTTGCCTGGCTCAAGCGGTTTTTACGCTCTATTTATCTGATGGAAAAACCGATTCGCATTTTTCTTGCGAGTGTGAGTGGTTTTGTACTCATTTGTGTAATCGTGATCATCTCCGTTTCCGGTTCACGCCAAAAGCGCGCGGAGGCGATCTCGGCAGAAGTCGTTGTCTCGACACCGGTGCCAACCATTGCGGCAACCGCAACGCCGGAACCCACGCCGAGCCCAACGCCTGAAGTGCGCATCGAAAGAGGCGCAGAGGGCGAGGATGTCATGGCGCTGCAAAAGCGACTGATGGAGCTGGGTTATCTCGCAATCGACGAACCGACCAGCCATTTTGGTAGCGCAACGAAAGCAGCCGTAATGCTTTTTCAACGCCAGCATGCGTTGCAGCAGGACGGCATCTGCGGAAACGAAACCATCACGATGATTTACGCAGAAGAAGCCAAACCTTACGTCATGTCAGAGGGCGAAGAGGGGGACGATATTCAGTCGTTCCAAGAGCAGCTCGTCGAGCTTGGCTACCTTGAGAGTAATCAGGTGACCAGTTATTACGGCACTGACACGGTTGATGCGGTAAAAAGCTTTCAACACAGGAACTATCTGACCAAAGATGGTAAAGCAGGAGAACAAACACTAGAGGCGATCAACTCGCCGGATGCGCGCGTTTCCTATACCAAAGAACAGGAAATCATCGCGGAGAAGAAGAAACAAGCCGCGCTCGCCAGAGCGTCTTCTTCTGAAGGGCGAATTGATAAACTGATCGCAGCCGCGAAAAAGCAACTGGGAGATCCCTATATTCTTGGCAAGACCGGACCTGACACGTTCGATTGCTCGGGTCTCGTGGTCTATTGCCTGCATCAGGCAAACGTGTATACGCGCCGCCTCAACGCCGCGGGATTGAGTAAAACCACGAGCTGGACAAAGATTTCGGATATCGATAATGTGCAGCGCGGCGATCTGTTGTTTTTCAAGTCGGACGACAGCAGCGGCATTGGACACGTTGGAATCTACATTGGCAACGGGGAAATGATAGATGCATCTTCCGCAAACGGCAAGGTTGTGCGACGCGGCGCAAAAACCAGTTATTGGCGCAGAAACTTCGTCGTCGCACGGCGCCCAATTAAATAACAATCGGCATTTTCACACGGCGGCGCATTTTCGCGTCGCCGTTTTCAAGCGAGAGGATCATTCTTGCATTCCGTCAGCAGATACAGTATGATGAAACCCGAAATATGGGAGGGAATCACATGGCATACCCCAATGAGCTAATTCGAAATTTTTCCATCATTGCGCACATCGACCACGGCAAATCAACGTTGGCCGACCGCATGATGGTGTTGACGGACACCGTCGCGCAAAGAGACATGTCGGAGCAGCTGCTAGACTCGATGGATATCGAGCGTGAGCGCGGCATCACGATCAAATCTTCTGCGGTACGCATGTTCTATACGCATACGGACGGCAAACGCTATATGTTTAACCTCATCGACACGCCAGGGCACGTGGACTTCAACTATGAAGTCAGCCGCGCATTGGCGGCTTGCGAAGGCGCGGTTCTCGTCGTTGACGCGACGCAGGGAATTGAGGCTCAGACGCTGGCAAACGTCTATCTTGCGGTCGACGGCGGGCTTGCTGTCGTGCCGGTCATCAATAAGATCGACCTGCCGAGCGCGGAGCCGGAGCGCACCGCACAGGAGATTGAGGACATCATCGGAATAGAGGCGCACGACGCGCCGAAGATTTCTGCCAAGAGCGGACTCAATGTCGATCAGGTGCTCGCCGCTGTCGTCAGCACTGTGCCGCCGCCGGTAGGCGACCCGGAGGCTCCGCTCACTGCTCTGGTGTTCGATTGCTTCTATGATAACTACAAAGGCGCGCTGACCTATGTGCGTGTATTTGATGGTACGGTCAAGCCGGGCATGCGCATCCGTTCGATGGCGAGCGGGCATGAATTTGAAGTCACCGAGGTCGGCGTGTTTACGCCGTCTCCTATGTCGGTAGAAGAACTCACCGCTGGCGAGGTAGGCTACATTGCGGCGTCGATCAAGAGCGTTGCCGAGACCAAAGTTGGCGACACGATTACCTCCGCCGAGCACCCCGCAATCAAACCGCTGCCGGGCTACAAGCAGGCAAACCCAATGGTGTTCTGTGGCATCTATCCGGCGGACGGCGCGCAGTATGGCGATCTTCGCGATGCGCTGGACAAACTCAAACTCAACGATGCTTCGCTCTCCTATGATCAGGAGACGAGCAGCGCGCTTGGCTCCGGCTTCCGCTGCGGATTCTTAGGATTGCTGCACATGGAGATCATTCAGGAACGGTTGGAACGCGAATTCGACCTCGATCTCGTGACCACCGCGCCAAGCGTTATCTACAGGGTAATACTCACATCCGGCGAGGAACGCCAGATTGATAACCCGTCCAATCTCCCGCCTGTAACCGAAATTGAGCTACTCGAAGAGCCAGTCGTGAAGGCAACGATTATGACTCCTTCGGAGTATGTCGGCTCCCTGATGGAACTTTGCCAGGAGAGGCGCGGAATATTTGTCGACATGAACTATATCGAGGAGTCGCGGGTGCGTTTACACTATGTTCTGCCGCTCAACGAAATCATCTACGACTTTTTCGATCAGCTCAAGAGCCGCAGCCGAGGATATGCATCCTTTGACTATGAACTCAAGGGCTATGAGAAGAGCGATCTTGTTAAGGTGGATTTTCTGCTCAACGGAGATATTTGCGACGCGCTGAGTACCATCGTACACCGCGACCGTGCCTATGCAAAGGGTCGCGCCGTTGCGGAAAAGCTCTGCGAGGTCATTCCGCGCCAGCAATTTGAGATTCCGATTCAGGCTGCCATCGGCGGCAAGATCATCGCGCGCGAAACGGTGCGCGCCGTGCGTAAGGACGTTCTTGCAAAGTGCTACGGCGGCGATATTACGCGTAAAAAGAAACTGCTGGAAAAACAGAAAGAAGGCAAGAAGCGCATGCGTCAGGTTGGCAACGTGTCGCTGCCGAGCGACGCGTTTATGAGCGTGCTCCGTATCAACTGACGATGGCGGGCATCTACTTACATATTCCATTCTGCGTGAGAAAGTGCGCCTATTGCGACTTCGTCAGCTTTGCCGAAGGCAGTGTGCCGGAGGTATATGTGGACGCACTGATTTCCGAAATTGAACTTGTTTCGAGCGGCGGGGAATATCCCGCCGCATTTGATACGGTGTTCTTTGGCGGCGGCACGCCATCATTGCTCTCCGGCGAACAGATGCAGCGCATCATGACGTCACTGAAGGCGCATTTCGACATCCGCGCGGAGGCGGAGTGTTCGATGGAGGTAAACCCCGGCACGGCGACGCTTGAAAAGCTCGTCGCCTATCGCGCCGCGGGCATCAACCGCCTCTCCATTGGACTGCAGAGCACGCACGACGCTTTGCTGAATTCGATCGGACGCATCCATACGTTTGATCAATTTCTTGATACGCTTAAGCACGCGAGAACAGCCGGCTTTACCAACATCAACGTAGATTTGATGCACGGGCTGCCGGGTCAAACGCTCAATCAATATCTCGATTCGCTCAAAACTGTTTGTGATCTTGGCTTGCAACACATATCGGCGTATTCGCTCATTTTAGAGGAGCATACACCGTTGTATTCTCGCGTGCAGAGCGGTTCGGTCGCGCTGCCGGATGAAGACCTGGTAGCGGACATGCAGGACGCGGGCATCGACTATCTGGTAGAGCGCGGATACCATCGTTATGAAATCAGTAATTTTTCGCTCGATGGGTTTGAGTGCCGCCACAACCTGAATTACTGGCATAACGGCGAATACCTCGGCTTTGGCATTGCCGCGCATGCTGCGGTGCGACAAAAGCGCTGGACACGCTACGCCAATGTAGACACGCTTGCCGAATATTATCGTCTGCTTGCGCGCGAGAAACGCCCGCTGGCGGAAACCATTCAGCTGACACCCAGGGATGAGATGTTTGAGTGCATTATGCTGGGGCTTCGACTCACGCGGGGCATGGATCGCGCGGCGTTTCGCGCGCGGTTCGGATTGGACACAGCGGAAGCGTATCCGGTCGCGATGGAACGTCTGCGCAAACGCGGCTGGGTTGTCGAAAACGAGACGCAAATCGCCCTGAACCGCAAAGGGCTGGACCTGCAAAACGAAGCGCTCGGGTTTTTCATGTAGTGTTTTTAGGTGATTTTGTAGAAAGATTTTTATAAGCCTTATTTCGCTAGTTTTGATCACTCCAAATACCATTAGGGGTGAATTCACTGGAATGTCACATTTTTGATACAGCACTTACTTGACACAAAAGCTCGTAGGTGCTAAATTTTTCTCATGGGTTAGCACTCGACAAAATAGAGTGCTAACAACAAGATTCCGGCTGATTTTAGCTGAGGCGACGAATCGGTTGAAACGGTTTTTTTTACGAAAGGAGGCAGCGGAATATGGAACTGGACGCAAGGAAACTTGGCATCCTGAAGGCGATCATCGACGAATACATCATGTCCGCGTCTCCGGTCGGCTCCCGCGCCATCAGCAAGCATGAGGAGTTCAATCTTTCGAGCGCGACCATCCGCAATGAAATGGCGGATTTGGAGGAGCTAGGCTACCTGGAGCAGCCGCATACCTCCGCAGGGCGTATCCCTTCGGATAAGGCGTATCGACTCTATGTCGATCAGATGATGCAAAAAGCAGCGTTGACCGACGACGAGATCAAGATCATCCGTGCGCACATGAGTGCAAAGCTGGACGAAGTTGAGTCCGTCATGAAACAGACGGCGCAGGCGCTCTCCGCAGTGACGAATTACACCGCGATGGTGATGCCGCCTATGCTCGCCTCAAATAGGCTACGGCACATCCAGTTGGTTCCTCTGCGCGAAGGACGCGCGCTCGTGATCATCGTCACCACCGCGGGTTTTGCGCGGGAAGCGGTCATCCGCGTGCCGGAGGATATGAGAACCGGCGAACTCGAGCGGATATCGCATATTTTGACCGAGCGGTTTTACGACTGCCGTATGGATCAAATCGGCGATCGAATTGCGCAGGAGATGAGTGGAGAGCTCTTTGAGCGCCGCGCGTTTCTCTGTTCTGTCGTCGAAGCAATCGAGAAAAAAATGGGGTCGGACTCGCCGAATGTTCAACTTTCGGGGGCAACCAACATGCTGCATTATCCCGAATACGCTGACGTAAACAAGGCAAAATCATTTCTTGTCGCGGTCGAAGGCAGGAACATGCTCTCTGAATTGCTCAAGCGCGCAAGCAAGTTGGAGTTTTCCATCACCATCGGCAACGAAAACGAAGACGAAATGTTTAAGGATTGCAGCATTGTCACTGCTACCTACCAAATTGGCGAAGAACCGCTTGGCTCTTTTGGAATCATCGGCCCAACGCGAATGAATTACGGCAAAGTGATCTCGGTTCTGGAATATATGCGAAAGAGCCTCTCACAAATGATTGATACGGATCAGGACGACGAATAAGCAAGGCGAAGGTCTAAAAACGGATCGCCGCCGAGTATGGACAAGGAGACAGGAACATTGACCAAGAAGACTGAAAAAAATGAACCCACTGCTGCGGATCTCAAGAAAGATGATGCAGCAGCCGCAAAGTCCGCCGAAGCGACTGTTGTAGACGAATCGGCCATGGAGCAGGAATCGTATACCCTCACGGCGGCTGAGTTTGCCGCAGCAAAGGCGCACATCGAGACCATAACCAAGGAGAAAGACGAAACCGTCAATCTCCTGCAGCGCATTCAGGCAGACTTTGATAATTTTCGCCGCAGAAACGCGAGCATTCGCCTCGATAGCTACGAAGAAGGCAAGCGCGACACAGTAAAAGAACTCTTGCCCGCGCTGGATAATCTAGAGCGCGCGCTCGAGAGCATCCCTGCGGAAAACGCCGTTTGGCGGGATGGAATCGCGCTGGTGCATCGGCAAATGCTCGACTCACTCAAAAAGCTCGGGCTGGAAGAGATCGAGAACGATTGCAAATTTGACCCCAACAAGCACGAAGCTGTCATGCGTGAAAAAGTTGAGGGCAAGGAAAGCGGCGATGTTGTCGTCGTATTCCAAAAGGGCTACCGCATGGGAGATCGCGTCATTCGCCACTGCATGGTAAAAGTAGCAGAATAAAAAAAACTGACGATTCATCAAAAAGTGGATTCATAAGTGAATTCATAAGTTTGAATTAATAATTGATAAATAATTGGAGGAACTATAACTATGGGTAAAATTATCGGTATCGACCTTGGCACTACGAACTCGTGCGTCGCTTTACTTGAAGGCGGCGAACCTGTTGTCATCCCCAATTCCGAAGGTATGCGCACCACGCCTTCCGTGGTTGCGTTTAAAGACGGCGAACGCATGGTGGGTAACATCGCCAAGCGCCAGGCCATCACAAACCCGGATCGCACCATCGCGTCGATTAAGCGCGATATGGGCACCTCGCGCAAGGTTCACATCGAGGGTAAGGACTACACCCCTCAGGAAATCTCCGCGATGATCCTGCAAAAGCTCAAGACGGATGCGGAAGCCTACCTCGGCGAAACCATTACGCAGGCGGTCATCACCGTTCCGGCGTATTTCACGGACAGCCAGCGTCAGGCAACCAAGGACGCGGGGCGAATTGCGGGACTTGAAGTCCTGCGCATCATCAACGAGCCAACAGCGGCAGCGCTCGCCTACGGCATGGACAAAGAGAACAACCAGAAGATTCTGGTCTACGATCTCGGCGGCGGCACGTTTGACGTTTCCATCCTCGAAATCGGCGACGGCGTCTTTCAGGTTCTCGCAACCGCTGGTAACAATCGACTCGGCGGCGACGACTTTGACCAATTGATCATGAACTACATTGCCGACGACTTTAAGAAGAGTAGCGGCATCGACCTGCGTCAGGACAAGATGGCGCTTCAGCGCCTCAAGGAAGCGGCGGAAAAGGCGAAAATCGACCTCTCCGGTGTTGCGCAGACCACGATTAACCTGCCGTTCATTACGATGGACAAGTCGGGCCCCAAGCATCTGGACATCACCATCACCCGCGCAAAGTTCAACGAACTGATCAACGATCTCGTGGAGCAGACCAAAACGCTCGTGCAGAAGTGCCTCAGCGATTCCGGCCTTTCCGCATCTCAGGTCGATAAAGTTATCCTCGTCGGCGGTTCATCCCGTATCCCGATGGTACAGGATATGGTCAAGAAGATCACCGGCAAAGACCCATTCAAGGGCATCAACCCCGATGAGTGCGTTGCCATCGGTGCGGCCATTCAAGGCGGCGTGCTCGGCGGCGAAGTCAAGGACATCCTCCTTCTGGACGTCACCCCGCTTTCCCTCGGTATCGAAACCGTCGGCGGCGTGTTCACCAAGCTGATCGAGCGCAACACCACCATCCCCACGAAGAAGAGCCAAATCTTCTCCACCGCGGCGGACGGACAGACCAGCGTAGAAGTACACGTGCTCCAGGGTGAGCGCGGCATGGCGCAGGGCAACAAGACCCTCGGTCGTTTCCAACTCACCGGCATTGCGCCCGCACCGCGCGGCGTACCGCAGATTGAGGTTTCCTTCGACATCGACGCCAACGGCATCGTACACGTCACCGCAAAGGACCTCGGCACGGGCAATCAGCAGAACGTGACCATCACCGCTTCTAGTAACCTAAACGAGGATGAAATCAAGCGTGCAGTTTCGGACTCTGAAAAGTTCGCGGATGAAGATAAAAAGCGCAAGGAAGAGGTAGAGACCAGGAATCACGCCGACCAGCTGATCTACACCACGGAGCGCAGCTTGAAAGATATGGGTGATAAGATCGACGCCTCCGGCAAAGAGCAGATCGAAAAGTCGATTGCAGACCTCAAGAAGACCATCGAGGGCGGCGACGTTGATATGATCAAGACCGCGACGGAGAGCCTCACAGAGCTGAGCTACAGCGTCTTTGGCAAGGTTTACGAGCAGGCGCAGCAGCAGGCGGGCGGCGCGGGTTACGACCCCAACGCACAGGGCGGCGACGCAGGCAGCCAGACGAAAGATGATGTTGTTGACGCGGACTACGAAGTTGTGGACGACAACAAGTAAACGCTTGCGGCAACATAATATCCTAATTAAATAACAACAGGGGGCGCAACAAAGGCTTGCGCCTCCTTGTCGGAACTATAGCAATGAAAGCGTGAAGCGACTATTCAGCTTTGCGGTAAAGAGGTGACGGGCGTTGGCAGAAAAACGCGATTATTACGAAATACTGGGCGTGAGTAAAACCGCGACGGAAAGCGAGATCAAGAGCGCATTCCGCAAAAAAGCGAAGGAGTGCCACCCCGACCTGCATCAGGGCGACAAGGCGAAAGAAGCGGAGTTTAAGCAACTCAACGAAGCGGCGGAGATTCTCTCTGACGCGGACAAACGCGCCAAGTACGATCAATACGGCCACGCGGCGTTCGACCCCAGCATGGGCGGGCAGGATCCGTTTAGCGGCGGCGGATTCGGTGGGTTTGGCGACTTTGGCGATATTTTAGGGCAAATGTTCGGCGGCGGCTTCGGCGGCTTTGGCGGCAGTCAAACGCGCAACGGCCCCATTCCCGGCGACGACTTGCGCTATAATTTGACAGTTACGTTTGAAGAAGCGGCGTTTGGCGTAGAAAAAGAAATCACCATCCCGCGTGAAGAGGTTTGCGAAGCCTGTCACGGTTCTGGCGCGAAGCCCGGCACTGAACCAGTCACCTGCAAAACCTGTAACGGGTCGGGACAGGTGCGTACACAGCAAAGCACCATCCTCGGTTCGTTTACGTCCACGCGACCCTGCACAAATTGCAAAGGCACCGGCAAAGTGATTTCCGATCCTTGCGCAGACTGCCGTGGAGCGGGACGCGTTCGCAAAAACCTGAAAAAGACCGTGAAAATTCCCGCGGGGATCGACAACGGACAAAGCCTTTGCCTGCGTGGCATGGGCAGCGCGGGGCACAAAGGTGGACCAAATGGCGATCTGTATGTGACCATCAGCGTACGCTCACATAAACAGTTTACGCGTAAGGGATACGATCTCTTTCTGGAGATGCCGATCACCTATACGATGGCGGCGCTTGGTGGCAGCCTCACGGTACCTACCTTGCAAGAAAGCGTGAAGTATCAGATTCCCGCCGGAACGCAGACTGGCGCAACTTATCGCCTGCGGGATCAGGGCATTCAGCGGCTCAACGCCAGCGGCAAAGGCGACCTACTGGTCACCGTTACCGTCGAGGTGCCAAAGCATCTGACGGACGAACAGAAGAAACTGCTAGAGCAGTTTGCCGAGACGCTTGGCGAAAACGGCGACGGGCGGCAGAACAAAAAGAAACGTTTTTAATTGCAATATGGCGAAACAGAGTTTATAAAGATAAAAAAGCACCGCCAATAAATTGTGATAAAACGCAAAAATCAAGGTCAATAAAATACAACCTCCCGGATTTTCGTTCGGGAGGCTGTTTGTTGTTTATAGATTGCTATCTATGCTAGATCGGCTTTATTCGATTCGCTCCGGCTCATCCAGCTTTGGCTGATGCTTTTTCCTATTGGAGAGCACGAACTGCATGGTAAGAGCGACCGCACCGCTGAAAATCAGGATCATGTAGAAGCTGGCTACGCGGGAAAGCAGCATCGCGGGGACGATGAGCGCACTTTGAAACAGCACCCGGAAGAGCTGGACAAAACCACTCTCGCTAGCGCCAGCAGAACCCGGAATCGGCAGGAAGCATACCGCGAGGTAGAGTACCGACTGCAGCGCGATAAAATCAATGATCCCAAACGCGGTTAGGTGGAATGCGCGATAGATGAAATAAGGAATGATAAACTGAGACCCAAGCAGCAGGATATAGGAGAACAATTCGCCAAATAGCAGCCACTTATGCGCCTTGAAAACTTCCGCGCCTTTCTGATAAAGCATGATCTGTTCGGAAACGCGCTTTTCAATCCGTTCCGGATGCTTCACGATATGAATCTTTGTTAAAATCGAAATTACCTTATGTACGATGCGCCCCGCGAAGTTTTTGGAAAACATCGCAAAGAGCAAAAACAGGATGAGTCCGATGTTGATCAGCGAACCAAAGATAAAGAACCAGAGAAACGCGCCGAGATTATTGAGAATCATGCTAAAACGAAACGGGAACAGCACCGTCGGAATCAACAGCACGACCAGCTGGTGCGCGGCGTTGACCAGCAACAATGCAAGAGAAGCGAAGGGAACCTCAACGCCGTAGGCGATCATATAGTAGAGCTGCATCGGTTGCCCGGCAACGCCAGCAGGCGTAATGTTGGTGTAATATTGCCCAATATAGCCAAAACCGATACTGCGAATCAGGGAGATCGGCTTACCATAGAGCACGTGCAGTGCAAGGTGAAGCGCAACACCGAACATTAGCGACGCAAAGAGTGCTGAACCAAGAGCAGCAAGCAGCCAGAGGGGGTCTGCGGAACTCGCCGCGTTCCAAAAATCACTCAGTGAAGTTTCGCGAAAGATCACGATTAGTGTAACGGCAATCAACACCAGCATCAGGATCGTGCTGATGAGGCGAAGCTTCTTGCTGCTTTTTTTGTTGTTCCCGTGTTCGGGTGTTTCTGCGCACTGAGGCGCTGTTTGCTGTGTCATAGTATCCATTCATTCAATCATACTAGAAAGTATCATATATTGCCACATTTCGATTCAGTTCAAACGTGAACTTATGATGAACCACTGCATTAACTAATATAAATTACAATAATAAAGCGTAATCAGGATAAAAGTTTGTTATAAAATCGTATTTTGAATTCGTTTTGCTGCGAATATCAAAAAATTCTCCGTTTTGCTTCATTCAGAAATGTCTGGTGACTGATCGAGAATGCGAGCTTGCGCCTTTTTGGTTAAGCTGCGAAACGTGGTTTCATAGGCGTTGTTCAGCATTGCGCGGACGGTGTCGTCCGGTACGTTGCTTTCCAGAAAGAGTGAGCTCCAGTGGTTTTTGTCTGTGTAATAGCCGGGTATGATGTCGCCGGGATACTGCGCGCGGAGGATTTCAGAAAACATAGGCTCCAGTTTGGCGGTCAACAGCGGCCTGCCATCCTTGTATTCACAAATCATCACAAAAATCTTTCCGCCGATGCGGTAAAGAGTAGAATTCCACGCGACTTTGAATTCTTCCTCAACGCCAGATTTTTTCGTGCAATCGTCGCGAATCCAGTCTCTCATTAATTTCTCCCGAAGTTTGTTCCATTATTGATTTTAAAAAAAGATATTTTTTCCCGATGATTGATCCATTATCGATTTCAAAAAAACTATTATCTCCCGATGATTGTTCAACTCTCAATTTCAAAAAACGCGGTGTGTCCAAAAGCGTCGGTGATCTGCGCGACGGGGTGGCTGATTTCGCCAATCGGCAGTTGCAACGGCAACTTTGGGCGGCAGTCTGTTGAAGCCGGGAAGAACACCCCGTTTTCTGCTGTTCCGACTGCGGCGTAGACCAACGGATAGGCTGGCGTGAAAGCCACGTTTTCAATCGTGAGCATCCGTTTACCGCGATGGGTAACGATTTTTGCCGAAATCTGCGCAGGCGTATCATCTGTTGCGTATCGCAAAATCAGTTCATTTTCACCTTCCAGCAGTGAGTGGGCGCTTGCAGATTTGAGTTGGCGCGCACGCAAAGTATAGAGCGAGATTGGCGAACTATCCACCGCGAGAAAACGCCTGCCGAGTTTGCTTGCGGACGCCGCGGTTGTACCGCTCCCTGAGAAGAGGTCGCAAATAAGATCGCCGCGACGTGAGGAGGCGAGGATGACGCGGTTGAGCAGCGCCTCCGGCTTTTGCGTGGCGTAACCCACCCGCTCAGAGTCCTTTTGCTGCAGGTGCTCAATATCGTCCCAAACGTCGCTAGGATAAACGGGCGTGTTTTCGTAATACGTATAGATTTTTCCGGCTGAACGAATGGTGAAGCAAATGCGCCCTTCCTCGTCGATAAAGCGTTTCATATGGTTGCGTTTTTCCGGCCCGCGCGGATTGCCAACTGCGGATATGTTAAAAAACACCTTTGCGCTTTTGCGGTAGAAGAGAATCGTGGCGTGCTTGCGCGGGTAGTAGCGCGTCGCCCTGCCGCCGGATTTATAGCACCAAACGATTTCATTCATGAAGTTTTGTTCGCCGAAGATTTCGTCCAACATAAGCCGCAGTTTTGCGCTCATGCGGTAGTCGATGTGCAGATAGAGCGATCCGCTTTCGCAGAGCAACTCCCGCGCGCCGGTGAGAATTGTGCGCATCCATCCGAGATAGGCAGATTCTTCCATATTGTCCGTATAGGTTGGCAGCGAGAGCTTTGTGTGCCCGACGCCGACCTTGCTGTGAAAGACATCTCCCGTGCCAAACGGCGGGTCGAGGTAAACAACCTGCACACGCCCGCGATAAGAATCGAGTTGCGTTAACAGGGCATCTTGTGCCAGAGCGAGAATAAACTCGCCCGGGCCGCCGTTTGCGTGCCGTTCCGAAGTGCAAAAAATACGCATGCCGTTTTCCTCCCGCCGTCAAATAGAGTCGGTAGAGTAACAAAAAAAGCGGGAGTCCGGCTGTTATTCGCTCAGCCGGTTTCCCGCCGCGATTGCGACGTGTGCTTCCATGTGCTCTTTTGCGGCGAGCGCATCTTTTTGTTCGATGGCGTGAAAAATACTCAGGTGCTCGGCCAGTGAATTCGGCGCGCGGTCAGGCAGGGTCAGCGAACTTTGGCGCGCTTTTCGAATGTTGTGATGCAGAGAAGCCAAGATATGCCGAATCGTCCGGCTACCGCTGGCTTCGTAAATCAACTCGTGAAAGCGCGTATCGAGCGCGACGAGATGCACAATATCATTTTTTGCGGTGTAAAACTCCATGAGCTCTACAACCTCGCGCAACTCATTGAGCTGTTCGTCTGAGACTCGCTGCGCCGCCCAGTAGGCCGCCTGGCCTTCGAGCAGATGCCGGATGGTTGAAACATCCTGCAGGTCTTCAATGCTAAAACTCTTAACGACGACGCCGCGGTTGGGGTGCGAGGAGACAAGGTCTTCCAGCTCAAGCTGTTTGAGCGCCTCGCGCACAGGGGTGCGGCTCACGCCCAATTCCTCCGCAATCTTCATTTCAATCAGGCAATCGCCCGTTTGATAGCGGCCTTCGGCAATTGCGTCCCGTAAAAAGCGATAAACTTTTTCGGATAACGAACCGTAGTCTTTATTCTCATAAAATCCGTTCATGAATTCTCACTTTCGCGGCGTGGTTTTCGCGCGCGGATACGTTGGAAAAGTGGAATTGTCGCTGCAAATTCCTGCCTTCAGTGTAGCGGTTTTATACGCAAAATACAAGCGTTTGTATACAAATATACAATCAAACAAATCGTTTCGTTTGTGTGGTCAAACGGATCCGTTTTTCTGTTCAAATAGAAGCAAAATTACGAAAAAAGGGTTGCCATCATGCGAATATCTGCGTATACTTGCAAAGCACGCTGAATAGATTGGGTCGTAATAAAAGCAGATTGATTCTCTGTGAAACCCGCCGTCAAATCAAAAAGACCCGTAACATACGCAAATGCCACCAATAAGCCGCAAAGCGTTCACGCGTGAGTAACAAGGTGGGTGCTTTGCATATTTACATAACATCCGGCATGCGATATAATTTTTGGTAATCAAGAATGGAGGTGTACATATGTCTGAAGAAAAGAAGGCCAGCACCGAAGTTTCTAAAACTGAGGTTTCCAAGGTAGAAGCGGATGGTGGCCGTATCATTTTTGCGGATGAAGTCGTCGCAACCATCGCATCGCTTGCGGTTGCTGATGTCGAAGGCGTTTCTGCCCTCAGTGGCGGAATGGTAGAGGGCATCACCGAAATGCTCGGCAAGAAGAATATGACCAAGGGCGTAAAAGTCGAGGTCGGTCAAGAAGAAGCCGCTGTTGACATTTCCGTCAGCATCCAATACGGATACAAGATCAGAGAAGTATGTGAAAAAATTCAGGCCGCGGTCAAGAGCGCAATCGAAACGATGACAGGGCTGCGTGTTGTGGAAATCAACGTATTTGTCCAGAGCGTCGTTTTCGAGCCATCCGAACAGATCGGCTCCCGCGCGGCGAAACGCAAAGAGAAGGCAAAAGAAAAAGAAGCGCTACCCGTGACGGCGGAAATCGTTGAGTCCGAACCGCTGCGCGTCAAGTAAACTTATAAGTTGGATGAACCCGTTGACGGGCGGATGTGCTTCCGCCCGTTTTACGGAAAGCGCGCGAGAATTTGCGCGCATACGTTTGGTATATATTTTACCGCGCAAGAAATGCGCGGCTGACGAAAAGGGGTTTTGCAATTTATGAAACTCAAGTTTTTCGATCGCCTGTTATTGGGCATACTGCTCATCGTCGCAATTCTCGTGTCCTTTGTGCTCTTTGGCATCGCGGCGAACCTGATCAAGGAAGATATGGTTACAGGCTTTATCGCCTTGTTTTACATGTTCCGCGAGAACGCGCTGATCCTAGCAGGCAGCGGACTCGTGCTATTGCTCATCAGTGTAAAACTTCTATTTGCCGGCAAGAGCAAAAAGAGCGAGGTTCGCCCCGCTTCCGCGCTGATGAAGCAAACGGAGTTTGGCGGCACTTTCATTTCGCTGGAAGCAATCGATAGCATGGTGCAAAAACACTGCCGCTCGATTTCGCGCGTCAAAGATGTTCACACCACGCTTCAGTCTGCCGAAACCGGCGTTACCATCGGCATTCGCCTGTGCGTACTGCCTGATACGGATGTGGTTACGCTTTCAAGCGAACTGCAGAAGTCGCTCAAGGAGACCATTGAGTCCCTAACCGGCATCACGGTCAACGAAATTGGCGTTCTGGTCGAGAGCGCGGCGCCTGCCGCAGCGACCACCGCCGTATCCCGCGCAGAGTGAGGAAAGAGCGATGAACGCGTTTTTAGAGTTTGTGAAGAGCCATAAATTTACCGTGCTTCTCGTGTTGGTGGGTCTGTTGCTGACGATTTTATTCTTCACCATCGGATTCTGGCGCACCTTACTGCTACTTGTTATTCTCACACTTTGCTTCTTTATTGGCTACTTGCTCGATCAGAGCGGGCCGGAGGGTGTCAAAGAGTTTTTTAGCAAGTTATTTTCGAAAAAATAAACTATTTTATAGACTGGAATTCGACCGACCATGAGCAGAACAACCGCGCGCGAAGTCGCAATGATGATGCACTTTTCCAATCTGTTGGGCGGAGAGGACACCCCCGAACGCGTCTGCGAGAAAGCCGAGCTTCTCGGCACGCTGGACGAGGAGGATCTTCTCTACGTCAATCAGATGCTAGAAGGCGTACACGCGCATGCCGACGAGATCGACGAGTTTGTCAGTCGCTATGCCAAAGATTGGATGATTGACCGTATCGCACGGGTGGACTTGAGCATCCTGCGGGTGGCGATTTACGAAATGCTCTATCGCAAGACAGATGTGCCGACCGGCGCCGCCATCAATGAAGCGGTGGAGTTGGCAAAACGCTACGGCGGGGAGCGCTCCTACGCATTCGTCAACGGCATCCTCGGCAGCGTTGCCAAAGAGATCGTTTCTCCGTGAACAGGTTATTTCTCGGCGTCGATACCAGTAACTATACGACGTCCGTATCTTGTGTTTCTAACGAAGGCATCGTTTTCGAACGGAGAACGATGCTTTCTGTCCCGTTAGGCGAGCGGGGACTACGGCAAAGCGACGCGGTTTTTCAGCACGTGCGAAATCTACCACCACTCATAGAGGCGTTGCTGAGCGCGGTCGAACGCGATTCGATCTGCGCCGTCGCCGTAAGCGCGAAACCGACCGGAGCGGTGGAGTCGTATATGCCTGTGTTCCTCGCGGGCAAACTCGCGGCGACTTCAATAGCGGCCTCGCTGAACGTTCCCTTGTTTGAAACGACGCATCAGGCGGGGCATGTCCGCGCCGCGCTGCTTGGGCAGGAACAGCAGTTTTCCGAGTCACCGTTTCTGGCAATGCACCTATCAGGCGGTACGACGGATTTGCTGCTCGTACACCGCGAATCAGGTCAGATCGGAACAATCGAGCGCATCGGCGGTTGTGAAGACCTTCATGCCGGGCAGTTTGTCGATCGTGTCGGTGTAAAATTGGGGTTGTCGTTTCCCAGCGGCGTAGCACTCGAGCAGTTGGCGCGAGACGCAGCGGACACCACAATCAAGCTGCCTTCGAGTGTCAAAGGGCTGAACTGCTCGTTTTCCGGGCAGGAGTCGCAATGCCAGCGATTGATCGATGGCGGTGCGAAACGAGAAACCGTCGCTTTCGCGGTTTACGACTGCATGGCACGCACGTTTGTAAAGCTGCTCATCAACGCGTTTGCCGAGACCGGATGTAAGATCGCGCTGCTTTCCGGCGGCGTCTCCGGCAGCTTGCTGCTGCGTGAGTTGCTAAAGCAAAGGCTTAGCATCGATCTTTTTTACGCAAAGAGCGGGCTGTCTGCGGATAATGCCGTGGGAACTGCGCTGCTTGCGCGAGATTATTTTTGTAAATAAGCCGTGCTACTTGTGCGGACTTGAGATAGCAACGGGAGGTGAGAGCGTTGGAGCAGGCATTGACCCCGGTTTTTCGCGTGAGCGAGTTGAACGAATATGTCTCTCTTGTTCTCTCGAACGACCCGAACCTTTGCGACCTCAGGGTCAGCGGCGAAATCAGCGGGTTTAAACGGCACTCATCCGGGCACTTGTACTTTTCACTGAAGGACGAAGATGCGATTGTGCGCTGTGTCATGTTTCGCCAGCAGGCGATGCGGCTTAACTTTCAGCCGCAGGACGGCATGCAGGTGCTGCTTTACGGCAGAGCATCGCTCTATGAAAAAGATGGCGCTTTTCAGCTCTACGCCAACTATCTCAAAAAAAGCGGAGAAGGTGAGCTGTATCTGCGTTTTCTCGCGCTGAAAAAAGAGTTGGAAGAGCGCGGCTGGTTTGACGAAGAACGCAAGCGGCCCATTCCGTTTTTACCGCGCCGTGTCGGCGTAGTGACCAGCGGAACAGGCGCCGCCGTACAGGATATTCTCAATATCATTCAACGCCGTTTTCCGCGGATGCCGGTCGTACTCGCGAGCGTTCGCGTGCAGGGCGCGGGTGCCGCTGAAGAGATTGCGAAAGCCATTCGTGAAATGAACGACAAAAACGCGGCGGACGTGCTCATCGTTGGTCGCGGCGGCGGCAGTATGGAAGACCTATGGGCGTTCAATGAACCGATTGTCGCAGAGGCGATCTTCGAGAGCAAAATCCCCGTCATCAGCGCGGTTGGGCACGAGACGGATTTTACCATTGCGGATTTTGTGGCTGACTTACGCGCGCCGACGCCATCCGCCGCGGCGGAGCTCGCCGTGCCGGAGATGGACGCGTGCTATGAGGGTGTACGCCTGCAAAGCGATCGTCTGCGCCGCGCACTAACCGCACGAATCGAGCGCATGCGCGCAACGGTGAGGCTTTTTGCCTCGGCAAAAGCGTTTCGCCTGCTCGAAAGCAGGCTGATGAGCGAACGACAGTCGCTCGATTCCGCGCGTGAGCGCGCGTTTCGCGGCGCAAAGGAGCAGATCTCGGGTGCAAGGGTAGAGCTAAACCGTATGCGCGCGCAACTGACCGCGCTTGATCCTTCGGCGGTATTGGAGCGCGGCTACGCGATCTTGACCGACCAAAGTGGACACGCGCTTGGCAGTGTCTCAACAGTGCAGGCGGGGGATGCGGTCGTGATTCGCATGCACGACGGAACGGCAGGAGCGCACATCGACCAGGTGAGCAAGAACAACGGCAACTGACCACGGGAGGAATAATAAAATGGAGCAATCGGTACGGTTTGAAGAAGCCATGCAGAAGCTTTCGGATATCGTCAGCAAACTGGAAGGCGCGGAAGGTTCGCTCGATGAAATGATTCGCCTATATGAAGAAGGCATGACGCTGGTCAAGGCTTGCGAGCGGCAACTGGATGCCTATGAGGCGACCATCACGCGCCTCAACGACTCCTCGGAGGGGAAGACCGATGCTGAGTGAACGGCTGACAGATTACTCCGAATTGACGGAAAAGAAGCTCGGCGAACTACTCGGCGAGAGCGAGCAAGCGCCGATTTTACAAGAGAGCATGGCTTACAGCGTGTTTTCCGGCGGCAAACGAATCCGCCCCGCGCTCTGTATGGCTGCTTGTGAACTCTGCGGCGGCGTGCCGGAAGACGCGCTTTTAGCCGCGTGCGCGCTGGAGATGATCCATACCTACTCCTTGATTCATGACGATTTACCAGCGATGGATAACGACGACATGCGGCGCGGAAAACCAAGCAACCACAAAGCATTCGGCGAGGCGAACGCAATTCTCGCGGGAGACGGTCTCCTGTCGCTTGCGTTTTACGCGCTTTCGCTTTGCCCGCATAAAGACGCGCTCACGCCAATAGCGAAAGGCGCATTTGAGATGGTGATGGGGCAGAGTCTGGACGTCAACAGTGGCGGGGATGGATCGCTGTTGCAAAAACTACAGGACTTTAAGACGGGCGCGCTCTTTCGTGCGGCGGTCGCCGCTGGCGCTGCGTGTGCGGGCGCAAGCCATGAGCAGCGCGACTCTCTCGTTCAATTTGCGAACGCATACGGCATGTTGTTTCAAATTACGGACGATATACTCGACTGCGAAGGCGAGGCAACTGTGCTCGGCAAGTCTGTCGGCAAAGATGCAGAAGAGGGAAAAACGACGTTTGTCACGTTTTACGGGCTCGATCGGGCAAAAGAATTCGCAAAAAAATACGCGAATGAAGCGCGCGAGGCCGTACTGCAAGTCGGCGAAAACACTGCGTTTTTTACCGAGCTCATCAGTTATACACTGACGCGAAAATCCTAAAATCAAACGCTTACCGCAACTTTGAGATTGTGCGAAGCAATAGAAACAAAAAGACCAAAGAGGAAAGAATAAACGAAATGGATCGCTACCCGGTACTCGATAAAGTCAACTCCTTAGAGGACTTTAAGAAATTAAAAGACGGCGAACTGCCCGTTCTCGCGGCGCAGATGCGTCAATATATGATCGAAAACATTGCGCGGTGCGGCGGGCATCTTGCCTCCAGCCTCGGCGTGGTAGAGTTAACCATCGCGATGCATCGCGCGTTCGATAGCCCTGTGGATAACATTGTATTTGATGTCGGTCATCAGGCCTATGCGCATAAGATCATCACGGGGCGTAGAGAGGCGTTTTGCACGCTTCGTCAGGAAAACGGTTTATCCGGCTTTCCCAAACGGGAAGAAAGCGAACACGATCGCTTCAATACGGGTCATGCCTCCACCGCGATCTCCGCGGCGCTCGGCATTTCGCGCGCCAAGAAACTGCGCGGCGAGCCGGGTTTTGCCGTCGCATTGGTTGGGGACGGCGCGCTCACGGGCGGTCTCGCGTTTGAGGGGCTCAACGACGCAGGACAAGCGGATGTGCCACTGATCGTCATCCTCAACGACAACGAAATGTCTATTTCTCTCAATGTTGGCGCGCTGCACCGCATGCTTGTGAATATGCGCTCCAGCGAATGGTATGTGCGCTTCAAGCGGCATCTGGTTCGTATTCTGGATACGGGGATCATCGGCCGCTGGCTTTCGCGGCACATGGAAAACTTCAAAAATCGGATCAAGAGCTTTTTGATGCCCAAGCGATTGTTTGAGGATCTGGGCTTTCTTTATCTTGGCCCAATCGATGGTCACGACATCGGCGAACTGACGCGGATGTTCCGCCGCGCGAAGGAACTTCGCGTGCCGGTCATCGTGCATTGCATCACGCAAAAAGGAAAAGGCTATGCGTTTTCCGAGAGAAATCCGGAGAAGTTTCACGGAGTCGCGCCTTTTTCGATCGACACGGGAGATATCGAAAGCGCGCTGAAAAAGAGCAACTCCAGCGTTTTTGGAGACGCAATGATTGCGCTTGCGCAAAAAGACCCGTATATCGTCGCCATTTCGGCGGCAATGCCGATCGGCACTGGGCTGACGGAATTTGCGGGGCGGTATTCAGATCGCTTCTTCGATGTTGGCATCGCAGAGGAACACGCGCTGACGATGGCGGCCGGCATGGCGGCGGGCGGGCTAAAGCCCGTGGTAGCGATCTATTCCACGTTTTTACAGCGTGGCTACGATCAAATTTTACACGATATCTGCCTACAGAAGTTACCGGTAGTGATTGCAATAGACAGAGCGGGACTCGTCGGAGACGACGGAGAAACGCATCAGGGCGTTTACGATATGGCGTTTTTATCCACCATGCCGAATATGACCATCTATTCGCCGTCCACCCAGCAGGAACTAGTGCACATGCTGGAACTCGCTATTTCACGCGGAGAACCCGCCGCGGTGCGCTACCCGCGCGGTAGTCTGATGCAAGCCGTCTCCGCCCAACCCGTGGAGAAGGGCGTTTGGGAAATACTGGAACCTCTCGCGGAAAAGACCGTAATCGCAACGGGCTCCATGGTTGCCGTGGCGATTCTCGTTTGCCGAAAACTCGGCGTAGGGCTCGTGAACGCGCGTACCATTCAACCGATGGACGAGCAGATGCTATCTCTCGTGAAAAAAACGGCGAAAAAAGTAGTGGTGATGGAAGAGGGTGTGGATTGCCTCGGCCTACACATCACCGCCGCGCTTTCTCCCGTGCACGTTGTGCGCATGTGCGTGCCAAACGATCCGGTTTTGCAGGCGTGTGTCAATCATCAGCGGCAGTTCTGCGGGTTGACCGCAGAAGCGCTCGAAGCATATTTACTGGAGGAACAGGCATGAAAACGCGCCTTGACGTTGCGCTCTTTGAACGCGGGCTTGCTAAGAGCCGCGAGGAAGCGCGCGCCCTCGTATTAGCGGGTCAAGTGTATCTCAGCGAGGTCAAGGCGGAAAAAGCCGGACAATTCGTAACGGAAGAAACGCAGATCATCGTGCGCGGGGATACATGCCCTTATGTCAGCCGCGGCGGCTACAAACTGCAAAAGGCGATGGAGTCGTTTCCCATCACGCTGGATGGCAAAACCTGCGCGGATATCGGCGCATCTACGGGCGGCTTTACGGACTGCATGCTGCAACGCGGCGCAAAAAAAGTCTACGCCATCGACGTGGGTTACGGACAACTGGACTGGAAACTGCGCAGCGATGATCGCGTTGTCGTACTGGAGCGCACAAACGCGCGCTTTATGGAACCCGCGTGGTATGAAGACGGGCTGGACTTTGCTTCGATCGATGTTTCTTTTATATCCCTCGACAAAATTTTGCCGCCGCTCATGCCTTGCCTGAAAGATGGCGGGCAGGTGGTCGCGCTCATCAAACCGCAGTTTGAGGCGGGGAAGAACAAGGTCGGTAAACACGGTGTTGTTTCAGAGCAAACAACGCATATCGATGTGATCGACCGCATTCTGGACGTGTCGCGAGAGGCCGGTTTTTGTGTACGCGGGCTATCATATTCACCGATTCGCGGCCCAAAAGGGAACATCGAATTTCTCGTATTCCTCGAAAAATGCATACAATCCAATCAGGCTATCATAGAAATCGACCATAACATAGCCGTTTCGGTTGTTACAGACGCACACAACTCGTGTATATAAAGCATACATATTCATATTTTCTCTTGTATTTTTATAAATGAGGCCGTATAATATGGGCATATTAACTTTTTTGGAGCGAAAAAGATGAAAATCGGCTTTGCTGGTAATCTTGAAAAGGAAGGCATCGCCGAATTTCGTGTCCGCTTGATGGAGCAGGCATCCGCACTGGGCGAAGAATCGGTCGCGCTCAACAGCGTTACCGCGCTGCAAGCAGAGCAGCCCGCACCGGATTTGCTAGTCGTCATCGGCGGGGACGGGACGTTGCTTCGCTTTGCTTCCGTCGCGGCGCAACGGGATATTCCTCTGCTTGGCGTCAATCTCGGCCGCATCGGTTTTTTAAGTGAAATTGCGCTGGAGGAGTTTTCCGGAGCAATTGAAAAAATACAGCGCGGAGAATACCGGGTTGAGGAGCGTATGACGCTTCTTTGCAGCATCAACGGCGCGCCGTTTGCAAGCTGCCTCAACGATATTCTCATCTCAAAGCAATCGTTTTCGGGCACGATCCATATCGATATGTTTTGCGACGGACAAGCGGTCGGCTCGGTCTTTTCCGACGGTATTATTGCATCCACGCCAACGGGTAGTACAGCTTACAACCTCTCTGCTGGCGGACCCGTGGTCACACAGAGCCTCGATAGCATCATCGTCACAGCGGTCTGCTCGCATACGCTGCATATCCGCCCGATCGTGAGTGCACCGGACGCTGTTTGGACGTTTCGCGTCAACGGCGAAGGTTTTGTCGCAGGCGATGGCATCAAACTGCGCAGTGTGAACCCGGACGATTGTATCAGCTTGACCCGCTCGGATCGCCGCGTACGCTTCATCCGCTTTCGGGAGCAGAATGTATTTGAGCTCATCCGCCACAAACTAACGTAAAAACCAACTATTAGCACCCGCAGGGAATCGCTTTTCTTTACAACCTTGCTCAGGCAACACGAGAGTCATCCATCTGACAACACCGCATCGTTTCAACTTCGCCAACAGGCGCTTGGCGAACCCGTTTCAAACACCGAACTCATATTTCATATGTATTGGGGATTAAAACATGAAAGCAAAACGGCATGACATGATTTCCAAACTCATCGCCTCGGAAAACATCGAGACGCAGGAAGAGCTCGCCGGTAAACTGCGCGATCACGGATTTTCTGTGACGCAGGCTACCGTATCGCGCGACATCAAGGAACTGCGCTTGATCAAGGTGCTTACACCGGAAGGCCGCTATCGTTATGCGACTGTGGAAAAAGCCGAGGCGGACCTGCAGGAACGCTTTATCCGTATGTTCAGCAATTGCGTTCTGTCGGTGACCAGCGCGGGCAACATGATCGTCATCAAAACCATCTCCGGCAGCGCAAACGCCGCGGCGGAAGCGGTGGATACGCTCAAGTGGCCGGACATCCTTGGCTCCATCGCGGGTGATAATACCATCTTTATCGCCGTTCGGGACGCAAAGAGCGTTGGGGACATCATCAAAAAATTCCAGAAGATGCTGAAGTAATTCTATTTCTTCGGTAAACTCGCTCAGC